>Ga0187774_10000012_pt1 | contig 78004 bp, 68 predicted proteins | sample 0216_BV02_MP05_2_FD_133152 | JGI IMG/M metagenome (GOLD analysis project Ga0187774, IMG submission 133152) | Tropical peat soil microbial communities from peatlands in Department of Meta, Colombia - 0216_BV02_MP05_20_MG | ecosystem: Environmental > Terrestrial > Soil > Wetlands > Peat | place... | reverse complement strand
GTTACGACCTTGAGCTTGCGCGCCTTGAGATAGCAGCGGTTGAGATCCGTGATCTCCAGCTCTCCGCGCGCGGAAGGTCTGAGGGACTTCGCGAAGCCCACCGCCCGGCTGTCGTAGAAGTAGAGGCCCGTCACGGCATAGTTGGACCTGGGCCGCGCAGGCTTTTCTTCGATGCTTATTGCCCTCTGCCTGGCGTCGAACTCCACCACCCCGTAGCGCTGCGGGTTCTTGACGTGGCAAGCGAATACCGTTGCCCCGGAGGACAGCTTCGCTGCCTTGCGGAACTCAGATTGAAGATCGTGACCGTAGAAAATATTGTCGCCGAGCACCAGCGCACACGGACTTCCGTCCAGGAATCTTTCACCGATCAGGAATGCCTGCGCGATGCCCCTGGGTTCGGGCTGTCTTTCGTAACTGAAACTCATCCCCCAGCGCGCTCCGTCGCCCAGCAGCTCCCGGAACCGCGGAGTGTCCTGGGGCGTGGAAATCACCAAGATCTGCCTGATCCCCGCGAGCATCAGTGTGCTCAAGGGGTAGTAGATCATCGGTTTGTCGTATACGGGGAGCAACTGCTTGGACACGACCTGCGTGGCCGGATAAAGCCGCGTCCCCGCGCCGCCCGCCAGGATGATGCCTTTCACGCGTTGCCTCGGTTGCCGTAGTTCTTCTCGATCCAGTGCCGGTAGGTTCCGCTCGTCACGTGCGCCACCCATTCGGGGTTGTCGAGGTACCAGGCGACGGTCTTGCGAAGCCCGGATTCGAAGGTCTCCGAAGGCGCCCAGCCGAGCTGGATCGCGATCTTTGAGAAGTCCATCGCGTAGCGGCGATCGTGCCCCGGGCGGTCCTTGACGAAGGAGATCAGCGAGGAATGCCGGGTCTTGCTGTGGGGGCGCGCCTCGTCGAGCAGATCACAGATCGCGTTGACGACCTCGAGGTTGGTCTTCTGGTTGTGGCCGCCGACGTTATAAGTCTCGCCGACGCGGCCGCCCGCCAGAACCTGCCGGATCGCGGAACAATGGTCCCGCACGAACAGCCAGTCGCGCACATTGGTGCCCTCGCCGTACACCGGCAAAGGCTTGTGCGCGATAGCATTCAGGATCATCAGCGGGATGAGTTTTTCCGGGAACTGGTAGGGACCATAGTTGTTCGAGCAGTTGACGATCAGCGTCGGGAAACCGTAGGTGTGGTGATAGGCACGCACAAGGTGGTCGGCGGCGGCCTTGGAAGCGGCGTAGGGGCTGTTGGGCGCGAACGGCGTGGTTTCCGTGAACGCGGGTTCGTGCGGCGCGAGCGAGCCGAATACCTCGTCGGTCGACACGTGCAAGAACCTGAATTCGTCCCGCTGTGAAGGCGGACGCTTTTCCCACCACGCCCGCGCTTCCTCCAGGAGAGCAAACGTGCCGACGACGTTCGTGTGTATGAACTCGTCCGGTCCATGGATCGAGCGGTCGACGTGACTCTCGGCCGCGAAATGCACGATGGCGCGCGGGGAGTGCATCTCGAGAAGGCGCTTCATCACGCTCCTGTCGCCGATGTCGCCGTGGACGAAGACGTGCGACGGGCTGTCGCGCAGTGGCCTCAGATTCTCCGAATTGCCGGCGTAGGTCAGCTTGTCGAGGTTGACAACCGCCTCCGTTCCCTGTGCGAACCAGTCGAGAACGAAATTCGATCCGATGAATCCGGCGCCGCCCGTAACCAGTACCGTCATTTTGGAGCCCGCTCCAGCGCTTTCAGCTTCGCATACTTGTTGAAGGTGTTCATGCAGCCTATCGTGATGTGCACCAAGCCCGCCACGCCGTCGAGGAATCCGAGACGCAGCAGATAGAACTTGACGAAGCGCAGCGAGGGGGAAAGCACCAGTTGCAGCAGGCTCGCCCTGCGCCCGGAGGCGAGCAGCGATTCGGCCTGCAGGCTGGTGTAGCGGTTCTGCTTGTCCAGGTATCTCTCCAGGGTCTCGGCCGAGTCGTGGAGCAGATCTCCGCGCAGCCGCAGCACGGGGGCCGTCGTCACCACTTTCTCGTGCACCTGATCGCTGCTCCACTTCGCGTGCCCGCGGTGGAACAGGCGCACGCTCCAGTCGGGGTATCCCTCGCCGTGCCTGAGCCAACGCCCCAGAAAGCGGTTGCAGCGGGGCATGGCATAGACGAAGCCGCGGGGCTCGTTGAGCTCGGCGACGATCGAACGGCGAAGCTCATCGGTCACGCTTTCGTCTGCGTCTATGCACAGCACCCAGTCGTGGCTCGCCGATTCGACCGCAAATTGCTTCTGTGGCCCGAAGCCCAGCCAGTCCTTCGCGATTACGCGCGCCCCGTGGCGCCCAGCGAGCTCCCGGGTTCCGTCCGTCGACCCCGAGTCCACCACCACGACCTCTTCTGCGAAAGCGACGCTTGCGAGGCAGCCGCCCAGCTGCGAGGCTGCATTGCGCGTGATGATCGTTACCGACAAGGGCATGGTCGCGAGGAAGAAGGCAGCCAACCCGTATAATCAGCGGCTTATGCACGGCATTCTAACCGCTTTCCCAGGCTCATCGGGGGCGCATTGATGTGGCGCGCCGGCTACCGGCTGCTGCTCTGGCTTGCCCTCCCTTTCGTCCTCGCCCGCCTGTGGTGGCGCGGACGGCAGGAGCCGCGGTACCGCGAGAGTCCGGGAGAGCGCTTCGGCTTCTATCGGACCGCGGTGGAGCGGCCGGTGATCTGGCTGCACGCGGTATCCCTGGGCGAAACGCGTGCCGCGGAACCGCTGCTGCGCGCGCTCAAGGACCGGCATCCCGAGTACGACCTGTTGATCACCCAGATGACGGCAACCGGCCGCGAGGCGGCCGAACACCTCGTCGGCGGGACGGTGAACGTGGCCTGGCTCGCTTACGACTACCCGTTCGCGGTGAGGCGCTTCCTGCGTCACTTCCGCCCCCGGCTCGGCATCCTGATGGAAACCGAGATCTGGTTCCATCTGGTGGGCGAGTGCGAGCGCGCAGGTGTGCCGCTCGTTCTCGCCAACGCGCGGATGTCGGCTAGATCGGCGCGCGGCTACGGCGTGGTCGGGCCCTTGGTTCGCCAAGCGCTGGGCAGCCTGCCGGTGGTGGCGGCGCAGACTGCCGAGGACGGCGACCGTCTCCGGTCCCTGGGCGCGCGCCGCATCGAAGTGACCGGGAATCTCAAGTTCGACGTGGAGCCAGCACCCGGCAGCGAATCCCTCGCCCGGCAGTTCCGGCAGCGATTCGGAGACCGGAACGTATTTCTCGCCGCGAGCACCCGGGAGGGAGAGGAGGAGATGCTCCTGGACGCCCTGGAGCGCGAGTCCCTGGGAAACGCTCTGATGGTGATCGTTCCAAGGCATCCGCAGCGCTTCGACTCCGTCGCGCAGCTGATCGAGGCACGAGGATTCGCATTCGCGCGGCGCAGCGCGGCAGGTCGCATCGACGCCGATTGCAAGATCGTGCTCGGGGACAGCATGGGGGAACTGGCGGCTTACTATCGCGCCTGCGACGTTGCGTTCGTCGGCGGGAGCCTCCTCGCCTACGGCGGACAGAACCTCATCGAGGCCTGCGCGGCCGGAGTCCCGGTGCTGATCGGCCCGTACACCTACAATTTTGCCCAAGCGGCCGTCGCGGCGATCGCCGCGGGCGCGGCGATCAGGGTCGAGCGCGCCGAGGATGCGCTGCATCGGGCGTATTCACTGCTGCATGACCACGCCGCCCGCGAGCGCATGGGCAAGGCGGGGATCGCGTTCTGCGCGACCCACCGCGGTGCGACGCAGCGGACACTGGCTCTGTGCGAACAGCTGCTCAGTTCAACCCCAGCAGGCGGTTGATCTCCTCGACGTCGGAATCGGTCAGCGTTCCCGAGGCCGACTTCAGGCGCAGCCCGTTCAGGATGGTGTCGTAGCGCGCCCGAGAGAGATCGCGCAGCGTGCTGAACACCTGCTGCTGGGCGTTCAGCACGTCGATGTTGATGCGCACGCCGACCTCGTAGCCGAGCTTGTTCGAGTCGAGCGCGCTCTGGCTGGAGACGAGCGCAGCCTCGAGCGCTTTCACCTGAGCCATCCCGTTGGTCACGCCGAGGAACGACTGGCGGGCGGTCAGGGCGGCGGTGCGCCGCGTGCTCTCTAGGTCCTGCTGCGCCTTCTCGCGATTGGCGACCGCCTGCCGGACCTGAGAGCTGACGTTTCCCCCGGCGTACAGAGGGATCGCGAGCTGCAACCCGATGTTCAGGTTTCTGATGTCGGAGGCAGCGTTGACGGTCGCGCTAGTGCTGTTGCTTTGGGCGGTCACGCCGGCGTTGCCCACGATATTCAGTGTCGGCAGGTGCCCTGCGCGCACTCGCTCGACCTCGCGAACGGCCACCTCGACGGCCGCCTCCTGAGCCCTGACAGGATAGCTCTGCGTCGATGCAGCAGTCGCCCAGTCCTCCATCGAGTTGGGCTTGGGCGGATTAAGGTCGATATTCGCCTTCAGCGGAGCGAGCTGCTCGGGAAACCTGCCCACGATCTGCTGCAGAGTGCGCTTCTTGATCTCAAGGTCGCTCTGAGCCGCGATTTCTTGGGAAGTCGCCAGATCGAATCTGGCCTGCGCCTCGTGAGTGTCAGTAATGGTCGCAGTCCCGACCTCGAAATTGCGCTTCGCCTGGGCGAGCTGCTCCGCGATCGCCACCTTCTGCCCCTGGATGAAAGTGAGGCTGTCCTGCGAGGCGAGAACGTCGAAATACGCCTGTGCGACCCGCACGATCAGGTCCTGGGTCGCCTGGCCGAAAAGGGCCTCGGCTTGCGCCGCCTTGAATCCCGCTTCCTGGTAAACCTGGAAGTTCTGCCAATTGAACAGCGGTTGCGTCAGCGTTACGTTGAAGCCGCCGGAAGGGCCGACGCGCACGGAGTCACCACCAGTCCCGGTGCCGGCTACGTTATTGAACTTGAGCTCGGTGTTGTTGGCCTGACCAAACGCGGTGGCGTTGATCGTTGGCAGGATCTGGGCGAGACCCTGTGGGAGGTTCTCAAGCCCGGCGTCTCGGCTCGCACGTGCGGAAGCATAGGTCGCATCGTTGGCGAGAGCATCGCGATAGATCTGAACGAGGTCAGCAGCGCTCGCGGGAGCAGCTGCCAGGCCGAAGATCAAGAGCGGAAAGAGACCGCGGCGAGGCCGCTCGGGGCTCACTCGATCTGGCATCAGAACTGGAAGCGCCCCGGCTGCATCGCATTCCTCAGCGGCGCGAGCGAGGTCTCGAAAAGGTCGACGGTATGGTGGGCGCCCTCGCCAATGCAGGTGATCAGCCGCGCCTCCATAACCGGGGGATCGCCGACCACGGCGAACAACCTCCCTCCGGTCTTGAGCTGTGCGAGGAAGGCTGGCGGAAGAATCGGCGTTGAGCCCGTGAGCACGATGATGTCGTACGGGCCTTGCGACGGCCAGCCCTGCGCCGCGTCTCCCTGCTCGACGGTCACGTTTTCGATCGCCGCGCGCCGGAGGTTGTCCTCGGCAAATGCCTTCAGCTTGGGATTGATCTCGACCGAGTGCACGTGCTGAGCGCGCGCCGCGAGAAGGGCGGCTAGATAGCCGCTTCCGGTGCCGACCTCCAGGGCGCGCTCGTACTTCCTCACGGCCAGCTCCTGGAGGATGCGCGCCTCCATCTTGGGCTGCATCATGCGCTCGCCTTCGCCGGCGCCCTCGTACAGAGGGATCTCCAGGTCGGAGAAGGCGAGTTTCTGGTAGGCGGCCGGAACGAATTCCTCGCGGCGCACCGCGTAGAGCAGATCGAGCACATCCTGATCGAGCACCTCCCAGGTGCGGATCTGCTGCTCGATCATGTTGAAGCGCGCTTGCTCTACGCTCATGGGAAAGCGTACGGTCAGAAAGGCGGCGATTCTAGCATTCTTTGGGCATTGCTTCGGCCGTCGCCGCGCACTTGAAGGCGGCTCCACGATGAATCAGAATAGCTTCCGGACGCCGACAATTTGTTGAACAATCGCGCTCTGTGCTGAGAGCAGGGCACCAACCGTTCCGGAGCCTGACGTATGCAAGTATCCGAGGAGCGTTACGGAGACGCGTTGGTGCTCACACCCGTCGGTCGTATCGACAACAGTACGAACGACGGATTGAAATCCGTGCTCGATTCCCGCCTTCCCAATTGCCGCAGGGGCGGAGATCGCCTGGTCCTGGACTTCTCGAAGGTCGACTACATCAGCAGCGTCGGCCTGCGCGTGCTGATGCTAGCCGCAAAGAAGGCCCGGGAGCAGGACGGCACGATCGTAGTCGCAGCGCTCCAGCCGGTCGTTCGGGAGATCTTCGAGATCAGCCGCTTCAATCTCGTGTTCCAATGCTTTGGAACCGTGCGCGAGGCACTGGGAAGGGTTTCCACAACCGCCCTCGCGGCGTACGACTCGGCAGGCGGCGCCTGACCGATGGCGCTGTGGATCAGGTTCTGGGGAACGCGAGGTTCGATCCCCGTTTCCCTGGACTGCGCTTCGGTTCGGGATAAGCTCGCGGCCGCGATCGTGTCGGCTTCGGGCAAGAATCTGGATTCCCAGGAGAAGGCGCGCGCTTGGGTCGACAGCGAGCTGGATTTCGCCGTCTCCCACACGTTCGGTGGGAACTCGGCCTGCGTCCAACTCGACGCGGGCGACGGCGAGTACGTACTCTGCGACCTGGGGAGCGGCGTGCGCGCGTTCGGCAATCACGTGTTCAACCGCGACGGCCCTTCCAAGAAAAACACCTTTCACGTGTTCATGTCCCATGTTCACTGGGATCACATCATGGGCTTCCCGTTTTTCGGTCCGGCGTACGCTCGAGGGAACAGGATACGCATCTACGGCTGTCACGCGAACATCGAGGCGGCCCTGCGGCGCCAGCAGGATCCACCCAGCTTTCCCGTTCCCTTCGGCAGCCTCGCGGCCTCGATAGAATTCGTCACCCTTCAGCCCGGCCGGAGCTACGACATAGCGGGGTGGAGCGTTACCGCCAGGCTGCAGAACCATTCGGGCGACTCGTACGGTTACCGCTTTGTCCGCGACGGAAGGGTCATCGTCTATTCGACCGATTCCGAGCACCGGCTGGATGTCCCGGATGAAGTGGAGGGGGCGGCCACCTTTTTCGCCGACGCGGACGTAGTGGTCTTCGATGCGATGTACTCGCTCGCTGAAGCCGTTTCCGTCAAGGAAGACTGGGGTCACTCGAGCAACGTAGTCGCGGTCGAGCTGTGCCAGCTCGCCAATGCCAAGCATCTGGTGCTCTTCCACCATGAGCCGGCCAACAACGATGAGCGCATCGCCGAGATCTGGCGTGAAACGCTCCGTTACGAGGAAATCTCCAGAACCGGTCAGCCACTGCGCGTCTCGGCCGCGTACGACGGCATGGAGATCGAGCTCTGAGCGTGTTGAATCGGCGTGGCGCCCGGCACGGGCTGATTCTGATGGCGATACTGCTGGTCCCCATTCTGTGGGAGGACATGCCGGTGATCGGCGCCATGCGCTTGACTTGGCTCGACCGATACCAGGAACTGTCGCCCCGGGTCAGGCGCTCCGCCCCCGCAGTGATCGTGGCCATCGACGAGGCGAGCTTGGCTCGCTTCGGTCAATGGCCGTGGCCGCGAAACTTGGTCGCCAGGCTCTTCGACGGAATCGCAGCGGCGCGACCCGCGGCGATCGGCGTGGACTTGCTCTTTCCGGAGTCCGACCGTCTCTCCCCCGAGTGGCTCGGGAGTTCGATCTCAGACGCGGATCCGGGGCTGGCCGAGCGCTTGGCGAGATTGCCGCGACACGACGCGACGCTCGCGGCGTCCATTCGCTCGGCTCCGGTGGCGCTCGGGATCGCGGGCCTTGAGGCGGGCACCCCATCCGAGAGCGCGCCGATGACGCCTTCGCTTCAAGAGAACGCCGAAGCCCTGAGGTCGCTGCGGCGCTATGCCTCGGCGCTTCGCAGCCTGCCCGAGATAGACGCCGCCGCAAGAGGTCACGGGCTGCTGAGCGCGGATACGGAAGCCGGGGTCGTGCGTCGCGTGCCCATGGTGGCCGTAGTGGGCGCGAATCCGATCCTTCCTCTGAGCCTGGAGACGCTGCGCGTCGCGAGCGGCGAGCCTCTCTTTTCGGTGCGCGGCGGCGCAGCCGGCGTGGAGGCCGTGAGGATCGGGGACCTCGCCGTCCCGACGCAGACAGACGGACGCGTGTGGGTGCACTATACGCCGCACGACGCCGATCGATTTGTGTCGGCCGCTGAAGTGCTCGACGGTCAGATCGAGGCGGACCGGCTCGAGCGCAAGCTCGTTCTGGTCGGAGTGACCGGACTCGGCCTCATAGACTACCAGAGCACGCCGCTGGGCGACCGCATGCCGGGCATCGAGATACACGCGCAGGTGCTCGAGAACATCTTCGACGGCGATCTGCTGGTGCGTCCGAGATGGGCGCCGTGGATCGAGACCCTGGCGCTCATAGCGGCGGGCTTCATCGTGGTGTACAGCGTTCCCCGCCTCTCGCCAGGGCGTTCGACCATGCTGGTCGCTTTTCTTCTGGCGGTGCTGGGTATCGCCGGTTTTGCCGCGTATCGCTGGGCCGGCCTGCTGCTAGATGCATCGGTGCCGGGTGCCGCCACGGCATTCCTCTTCGCCGCGATGCTCGCCGAGACTCTTGCGGAAGCCAATGCACAGAAGAAATCCCTGCAGGATCGGCTGCAGCAGGAACGCGAGGCCGCGGCGCGGCTCGCGGGCGAGCTCGACGCGGCGCGGCGCATTCAGGTGGGCATCCTTCCCAGGCCAGAGCTGGCGTTTCCTGCCGAGCGGCGCTTCGAGATTGCCGCGTCGATGGATCCGGCCCGCGAGGTCGGCGGGGACCTCTATGACTTCTTCATGCTCGACGAGGAGCGCATGTTCTTTCTCGTGGGTGATGTCTCGGGCAAGGGCCTGCCTGCGAGCATATTCATGGCGGTGAGCAAGGCCCTGTGCAAGAGCGCCGCGCTGCGGCGGGGACAGCGTGTCGAGGACCTCCTGCGGGAAGCCAACGCGGAGATCGCTCGCGAGAACCCCGAGTCCCTTTTCGTCACGGTATTTGCAGGCGTTCTGGATGCGGGAGCCGGGCGTCTTGAATACTGCAACGCTGGGCACGAGCCGCCGTTCCTTCTGTCCCCAGGCGGGGATATCGCCCGCCTAGCAGAGGGCGGAGGCCCGCCGCTGTGCGTGCTCGACGGATTCCCCTATGCTGCTGCGTCGCACTCGATGGAACCCGGGGGCGTGGTGTGCGTGGTGTCCGACGGGGTCACTGAAGCGATGAACGAGGCCGGGGAGCTCTACGGGGCGCAGAGGCTGGAACGCGCGCTCCTGAGCAAAGCGACCTCGGGGAGTCCGGCCGCGATCGTCGATGCCATAAAGGCTGAAGTCTCCAGCTTCGTGGGGAGGGCGGAGGTGGCCGACGACCTTACGCTCCTCGTACTGCGGTGGAACGGACCTAGCGGACGCTGATCTCCACCCGCCGGTTGCGCGGTTCCGAAGCTCCGTCGGCGGCCCTTACCAAGGGCTCGCGCCGGCCTCGCCCCGCCGTGAGAATGCGTCCTGGGGGGATGCCCATGCCGACGAGGATCGACTTGACGCGCTCCGCGCGCTGCAGGGACAACGCGTCGTTCGTCGGATCTGGTCCGACCTGATCGGTGTGGCCGATAACCGTGATCTCGGGCGCCTGTCGTCGCGCCATCTCGGCGATGACTCGCTTTATTTCCTGCTTCGACTGGTCGGTGAACTCGTCCGTGCCGCTTTCGAAGTAGAGGGTGAACGAGATCGGACGCGGAGGCATCGCTGTGAGCGCTCCGCCGAACACGTCCTTCACCTCGCTCTGGCTCGCAGTCTCGCGCGTCACTCCGCCGCTGGAAGTGCGGGCGGCGGCGTACGCGGTGTCGAGCACCGCCTCGCCCTTGGAATTGTGTACGAAGACTTTCCCGACCTTGCCGTCCTTGTCAGGGAGCAGGACGACAAGGTCTTGGGAGGTTGCGCAACCACCCAGGACCAGAAGCGCCGCAAGAGGCCCTAGGTATCGCGCCTGCATGAATCCGCGTTACACCTCATTCGCCGGTGCGCACCAGGAATTCGGTCCCACGCACTCCGAGGATAGAAGAGGGCGTCTTCACCTTCACCGCGTCAGGGGATTGCTTGGCGATCTTCCCCGAAACCATCGAAAGGGTTCCGCGCGAAAGCATCGTCTCGAAGACGCCTTCATGCGTCGTCGAGTTAAACGCATAGCGCTCGATTTGCAGCACGCTGTTCGGCCCGACCGAGAGGAGCGAGTTATCGATGAACGTGATCCCAGCGGATCCGTCCGCGCCCGTCACCACGACATCAGTCGCCTGCAGATGGGTCCCAACGTGCGCGGGTGTGCGCTTGCCGTCGCGCTCGAGATATACCGCACCCTTGGCGACTTTGAACTGGGCGATATCCGCCGCCAATGCAGCAACCGGCGCAAAACCGATCGCGCACGCGAGAATGAGTCGACGAAAGTCGATCCGGCGCATTGCTTGCATAAATGACCCCCCAATGATTGGTCAGCCTGCAATTCCTTCCAGGACCGGGGTCGCTTTTTTCTATAATAGCCCAAACGGCGTTCCCCCGGCGCATTCCGACCATGGCTAACGTCCCACTTGCGCGGTTTCCGGCCAAGATGGATTCGATGGCCGAAATCCGGAGCTTCGTTGAGTCCGCGTGCACTACTGCCGGAATTGGTCGGGAAGATTGCCTTAAGATCCTCCTGATCGTCGAGGAACTATTCACGAACACCGTAACCCACGGATATCGCGAGGAGAGTGAGTCCCCCGTCTGGCTGGCTTTGGAGCCGGATAAGGCTGGTTTCACGTTGCGCTACGAAGACGCGGCTCCGCCGCATAACCCCTTTGGGGAATTTCGCCCCATGGACACGACCGTGCTGATCGCGGAGCAGCCTGTGGGAGGCCTCGGACTGAAGCTGATCCGGTCTCTTGCGCGAGACGCCGGCTACACGCGTGAGGGGGAGCGCAACTGTATTCGCATGACATTCGTATTGCGGACCCGCGGGCATTCGCCCGGCTGAGCGCGCGTCTAGCACGCTTGCCAAGGCATGAGGCTTGGAGTAAGTTTTCCGCACAACGTAGGGGTCCTGGCCGATGCGGATCCACTCGGCTCGGGTGAGAGCAGACCCTTCGAACCTGACGCGGATAATGCCGCCGCAGGGAAGCGTTGAACGACCGGTTCATGCGCTCCCGCGCGGCAAGTGTGAGAGGAGTGCCATGAACGCCAGTCCGAAGTTCATCGCGGCGACGGCCCATGTGGACGATGCCGCGGTAAGACCGCTGCCGAACTCGCGCAAGGTGTACGTCGCGGGGTCGCGCCCCGACGTGCGGGTTCCCATGAGGGAAATCGCGCAGTCGGATACGCCGGCGTCCTTTGGCGCCGAGAAGAACCCGCCGATCCTTGTATACGACACCTCCGGCCCTTACACCGATCCGCAGGCCCGGATAGACATCAGGCAGGGTCTCGCTGCTTTGCGGGCTCGATGGATCGCCGAACGAGACGACACCGAAGAACTGCCCGAGCCGACGTCCCGCTACGGACGGGAGCGCTTGGCAGACCCCACGCTCGCCGAGCTACGGTTCAATCTCAAGCGCAAACCACGCAGGGCCAGGGCCGGCCGCTGCGTCACCCAGATGCACTACGCGAGGAAAGGCGTCGTCACGCCCGAAATGGAGTACATCGCGATACGGGAGAACCAGAGGCGCGACGCCCTTTCCGAGCTGATCACGCGCCAGCACCCTGGCCGGCATTTCGGCGCGTCGATTCCCAGGGCCATTACTGCGGACTTCGTGCGCGACGAGGTGGCGCGCGGACGCGCCATCATCCCCGCGAACATCAACCACCCGGAATCCGAGCCGATGATCATCGGAAGGAATTTCCTGGTGAAGATCAACGCCAACATCGGGAACTCCGCGGTGACCTCCGGCATCGCGGAGGAGGTCGAGAAGATGACCTGGGCGATCCGCTGGGGCGGCGATACGGTGATGGACCTGTCCACCGGGAAGCACATCCACGAGACGCGCGAGTGGATCATCCGCAATGCACCGGTGCCGATCGGAACGGTGCCGATCTACCAGGCGCTGGAGAAGGTCGATGGCAGGGCCGAGGAGCTCACCTGGGAGATCTTCCGCGACACGCTGATCGAGCAGGCCGAGCAGGGCGTCGACTACTTCACGATCCACGCCGGCGTGCGCCTCCCCTTCATTCCGATGACGGCGAAGCGCATGACGGGGATCGTGTCCCGCGGCGGCTCTATCATGGCCAAGTGGTGCCTTGCACACCACGAGGAGAGCTTCCTCTACACGCACTTCGAGGAAATCTGCGAAGTCGTGGCCGCGTACGACGTGTCATTCTCGCTTGGTGACGGCCTGCGTCCGGGTTCGATTTACGACGCCAACGACGAGGCGCAGATCGCTGAGTTGAAGACTCTGGGCGAGCTGACCGACGTGGCCTGGAGGCAAGATTGCCAGGTGATGATCGAGGGGCCCGGCCACGTGCCGATGCAGCTCATCAAGGAGAACATGGACCTCCAGCTGAAGTACTGCAAGGAGGCGCCCTTTTATACCCTCGGACCGCTCACCACCGATATCGCGCCCGGCTACGATCACATCACCAGCGCCATCGGCGCCGCGATGATCGGCTGGTATGGAACGGCGATGCTCTGCTACGTGACGCCCAAGGAGCATCTCGGGCTTCCTGACAAGGACGACGTCAAGGACGGCATCATGGCCTACAAGATCGCCGCGCACGCGGCGGATCTGGCCAAGGGCCACCCTGGCGCGCAGATCCGGGACAATGCCCTGTCGAAGGCGCGCTTCGAATTCCGCTGGGAGGATCAGTTCAACCTCGGCCTGGACCCAGACAAGGCGAAGCAGTTCCACGACGAGACGCTTCCCCAGGAAGGGGCCAAGCTCGCGCACTTCTGCTCGATGTGCGGCCCGCACTTCTGCTCGATGAAGATCACCCAGGACGTGCGCGACTACGCGGAAAAGCAAGGCGTATCCGAGCAGGATGCCCTGAAGCGCGGCATGGAGCAAAAGGCGATCGAGTTCGTCAAGAAGGGCGCGGAGGTGTACACCAAGGCCTGAGCCTTTCCGCTACACTCCGGGCGGCGGTTTCTTCGCCGCCCTTTTCATTTTCTGCGGGAGCAACGTGGACCTCGCGCTACTTCTGAAAGCGCTCGTCCTCGGCGTCGTCGAGGGTCTGACCGAGTTCCTGCCTGTCTCGTCCACCGGGCATCTGATTCTCGCGGGCGACCTGCTCGGCTTCAGCGACGAGAAAGCGAAGGTCTTCGAGATCGTCATCCAGACGGGCGCCATGCTCGCGGTCGTGTGGGAATACCGGTTGCGATTCTGGGGGGTGCTCGCCGGCCTGGGGTCGGACCGCTCGGCACAGCGCTTCGCACTGAACCTGCTGGTCGCGTTCATGCCAGCCGCGGTCCTCGGCCTCGCCTTCAGCAAGCTGATCAAAACCTACCTTTTTCACGCGATACCCGTGGCGCTCGCGTTCATCGTCGGCGGCCTCGTAATATTGTGGGTTGAGCGCTCCCTACGCCCGCGTGTGCGCGTGGAGCGAGTGGACGACATGACCTGGCGCGACGCGCTGAAGGTTGGCTTCGCCCAAGCCTTCGCGCTGATTCCCGGCACGTCGCGCTCGGGCGCAACCATCATCGGCGGGATGCTGTTCGGCCTGTCGCGCAAGGCGGCGACCGAGTTCTCGTTCTTTCTCGCTGTTCCGACGCTGGTTGCAGCCGGCGCCTACGACTTCTGGAAGAACCGTGCCTTGTTCGACGCGGGCGACGCGAGCCTCTTTGCCGCCGGGTCGGTAACGGCGTTCATCTCGGGATTTCTATGCGTGCGCTGGCTGCTGCGCTACATCGCCACCCACGATTTCACGCCCTTCGCGTGGTACCGGATCGCGTTCGGAGCGGTGGTACTGGGCACCGCGTACGCCGGACTGGTGAACTGGTCAGGCTGAATTACTTCTTTTTCGCCCGATCGCCCGCGAAATCCGATTTACGGATCATCGCGTTGACTCCCTTAACTCGGTCCACCACCTGCGTCACCTGGAAATCGATCCCCGCGCTGGCGTAAGCGAGCGCAGTGGCCCGATCCATGCCGAGTTTCTCGTTCAGGAATTGCACGGTTTGTCGGGTCGCGTCCTTCATTGCTTCATTGAGGTCAGAATTAAGACCGATCGGGATCCAGTACGTGGCAGTCTCCGCGAAGGGGTTTTTCATGGGGGCCTTCATCGGGAGCCTAGGGTCACCGGCTTTGAGCACGGTGAGGCGGTACGTCGACCGCAGCGAGCCTTCGAGCGCAGTAAGCGCGACCTCGCCGTCGCCCTGGACGAAGTGTGGATCGGAGGCGTAGAAAAGCGCGCCGTCGACCTGAACCGGGATGTAGAGGATCGCTCCGACACCGCTCGTCAGCTCGTTGAGATCGAGGTTCCCTGCGTAAGGTCCCGGCGGAATCGAGTTTGCTTTTTCCGTGGTGTTGACTGCGACGCCCATCGTGCCATTGAACGGCTGCAGCGGGATCCGCGCGACAACGCCGCTCTTGTCCTTGATGACCCCGTACCATTTCCCGCCGACCTGTGCGATCGGTGCGAACGTGAAGACGTTGCGGTACAGGTCAGGATGCGCGGCATCGGCACCGGGCTCGGCGCCCTTGTTTTCCGGAAACTCGCCGGGCAGCGCCCCCTTGCCGTGACGGTTCGAGATGACGCCGTACGGCACCCGCGGCTGCAGCGCTAGCATTTCAACCTTGAGCACATCGCCTGCTCTCGCGCCTTGAATCTCGACCGGACCCGTAACGACGTGCGGGCCGTCCTTGACGAAGTCGTGCTCGACGCTCGAAGCAGCGATCGCTCGGGCATCCGTGAGCACCTGCCCGGGCTTCACGCCGTATCTAGCGAAGAACTTGACCGGATCTTTGCCCTGGTCTTCGAGAACGCCTTCGTGGGAGACGGTGTCTATGGTCACCACGCTTCCCGAAGGCACCGTGAGCACCGGTTTGGAGTTCGCGTTCGGAAGAGTGCCCCACGTTACCGTTTGCGGAGTTGCTGGAACGTAGTATCTACCGGTCTTGAGCTTGCCCGGTTTGTCCTGCAGCGGCTGCAGTACCTTGAAGTCCGCCGCGGGAGACGCAGACGTTGCGAGCATCCAAGCTGCCGCGCATGCAAGCGCGGCGCACCGTGCGGTACCCTTCATACGGCCTCCTCGTTGTGGATGAATCCTGTACAGGTTCTGGGCTGCATCGTGACGTGTTCTTCGACTATCGTTCAACCCTGCACCCAAGGGAGCCCGGCGAATCTCCAGCCTCCGGTCGAGCTCCGATGGCCGTCCGCGTCCTTGTCACCCTCGAATCCCTCGAGGATGTTATAGGCGTTCGAGTATCCGGCATTGGTGGCGGCTTGGGCGGCGTGGTGCGAGCGTGCTCCGGAGCGGCACAGAAACAGCACCGGCGTTTCGGTTCGTTCGACCACTGTGTTCAGCTGCTCGAGGAACGCGGGGTTTCGCTGGCCGTTCGGGTAAGTATTCCACTCGATGAGCACGGATTCGGGAACGTGCCCGACGTAGTGCCATTCTGCCTGGGTGCGGACGTCGACGAGTCTGGCCTCCGGAAGGTGCTGAAGAAGGACGAACGCCTCCGCCGGGAGCAGGGCTCCGGCATAGGGCAACTTCATTGCCTCTGCCCGCTGCTTGGCGCGCGCGAGGATCGCTTGGGCGGATTCCAGGCCGACGGGGACTTCTGGAGCAGTCACAGTGTTCCTAGTTTAGCTCGACGCGCGAGTTCGGGAGTTGCTTCGCACCGACGCGGTGCGCATAATGGCGACTTTGCGCCGGCTTGGTGCGCCAGACCTTCCGGCATTGCGAAATTGCTCTCTATGACACAATGGCCTGCCCTTTCCGCGCCGGATGGCATGGAACCTGCAGACATTCCAGCGATATAGCGCCTTTTCACCTTCCTAATTACCAACAATCCGAAACTTGAGGAGATCTTGCAATGGCATTGTCCGCTGCTGATGTGATGAAAATGATCAAGGAGAAGGAGGTCAAGTTCGTAGACCTGCGCTTCACCGACACGCGAGGCAAGGAGCAGCACGTTTCGGTGCCTGTAAAGGCTTTCGGCATGGAGAAGTTCGAAAGCGGGCATTTCTTCGACGGGTCCTCGATCGCAGGCTGGAAGGGGATCGAAGCATCCGACATGCTGCTCATGCCGGACCCGGATTCGGCGCGCATGGACCCGTTCACCGATGAACCGGTGCTCAACCTCACCTGCGATGCCGTCGAGCCTTCCGATGGAAAGGGGTACGACCGTGATCCACGGACGATCGCCAAGCGCGCCGAGGCCTACCTGAAGTCGAGCGGCTTGGGCGACACCGCATACTTCGGCCCAGAACCGGAATTCTTCATCTTCGACTCGGTGACGTGGAACGTCGACATGTCGGGCTGCTTCGTGAAAATCAAGTCCGAGGAGGCTCCCTGGTCCTCGGGCGAGGAATACGAGGGCGGCAACATGGGCCACCGGGCCCCGGTGAAGGGCGGCTATTTTCCTGTTCCACCGGCCGATACCCTTCAGGACATTCGTAACGCCATGGTCCTGGCGCTCGAACAGCAGGGAGTCGAATGCGAGGTGCATCACCATGAGGTGGCCGCCGCCGGTCAGAACGAGATCGGTACGAAGTTCAACAGCCTAGTCAAGCGCGCAGACTGGATGCAGATTCTCAAATACACGGTCTGGAACGTCGCGCATTCGTACGGCAAGACGGCGACCTTCATGCCCAAGCCTATCGTCGGGGACAACGGCTCGGGAATGCATGTGCACCAATCGGTGTGGAAAGGCGGGCAGAACCTCTTCACAGGAAACGGCTACGCCGGACTCTCGGATTTCGCGCTCTACTACATCGGCGGCATCATCAAGCACGCCAAAGCCCTGAACGCGATCACCAACCCCGGCACCAACTCCTATAAGCGTCTGGTACCCGGATTTGAAGCGCCGATAAACCTCGCCTATTCGTCGCGCAATCGGTCCGCCGCATGCAGAATACCGCTGGTGACCAGTCCCAAGGCGCGACGGGTCGAAGTGCGGTTCCCGGATCCGACGACGAACCCTTACCTGGCCTTTGCCGCGATGCTCATGGCGGGGCTGGACGGCGTGCAGAACAAGATCCACCCGGGCGACCCCGTGGACAAGAATCTGTACGATCTGCCGCCAGCGCAAGCGAAAAAGGTTCAGAACGTCTGCTCCTCACTCGATATGGCTATCGATCAGCTGAACAAGGATCGCGAATTCCTGACCAAGGGCGGCGTGTTCTCCGATGACATGCTCGATGCTTATTGCGCCCTGAAGATGGAGGAGGTCACGCGGTTCCGCATGACCACGCATCCGGTTGAGTTCGACATGTATTACAGCTCCTAGAGCTGGAAAATGCCCGGCAGCAACGGGCCGATTTGAAACGTTACCGCGGGAGGGACGGAGCACCCATTGGGTGTTCCGTCCTTTTTCTATTTGAAATCAGGGTTGTTTTGGCCTAAACTTGAAGCTCGTTCGCGGGCTTGGGCAGGCTATGGCACGCAGCAAGACGTTATTGGGCTGGGTTTTCCTCGCGTTGGCGGCGCCTTGCGGGCACGCCCAGAGCGAGGTTTACAAATGCCCCGACGCGAGCGGCCGCCCGACCTATACCAACGTCAAGCGCGACACGGTGGGCAAGAAGTGCACCTTGGTGGTCAAGGAAGTGCAGGTGGTTCCCGCCCAAGTCAGCAGCCGCGAGAAGTCGTCCGTGGCGGTGGATCGCAACCAGAACCGGCGCAAGATTCTCGAATCCGAGCTGCAGAACGAGCAGCAGCTCCTTTCGGACGCCCGGCAGAAGCTGGCGGAGCAGGAAAGCGTGCGCACCGGCGAGGAGCGCAACTTTGCGCGCGTGCAGGACCGTTTGAGGCCGTACCAGGAAGCGGTAGACCAGCACACCAAGAACATCGAGCAGCTTCGAAGCGAGCTCGCCCGGCTCAAGTAGCCCGCTGGCGCGGAAACGGGCAGTCGCATCCTCTAGGGCGCCCTTCTGGCGCTTCAACCTGTGCGTGCAGTTGGGCATGGAGACCGTAAACCTGCCCGGTTTGGAATGGCTCGCGACGGCGGTCGTGCTCGTTGACCGCGGGCTGCGCGTTAGGTATCTCAATCCGGCGGCCGAAGCCCTGTTCGCGACCAGCCGCAAGACCGTGCTCGACCAGTCCTTTCCAGGGCTTTTCACCGACGCTGGCGCGTTGGCGGGGCTTCTGCACCAAGCAATCCGAGAGGAACGCGGGTTTGCCGACCAAGACCTGATGCTCGCTCCCGCAGGCCAGGAGCCCCTTCATCTGGATTGCATCGTGACCCCTGTGGAGGTCGAGCAGGCGGCCCTGTTGCTGGAACTGCGACCGATCGATCAGAGGCTCCGTATCGAGCGAGAGGAGCAGCGCATGACCCAGCATAGGGCGAACCGGGAGCTGATCCGCAACCTCGCGCACGAAATCAAGAATCCCCTTGGAGGGTTGCGGGGCTCGGCGCAGCTTCTTGAGCGCGAGCTGGACCGGCCCAGCCTGCGCGAGTACACGCGGATCATCATCAAGGAAGCCGACCGCCTGCAAGCCCTCATGGATCGTCTCCTGACCCCAAACCGGCCTGCGGTCCACGTGCCCATGAACATCCACGAGGTTTGTGAGCGAGTGCGAACGCTGATCCTCGCTGAATTTCCCCACGGAGTGGATGTCGAGCGCGACTATGACGTAGGTCTGCCCGACTTTCGAGGGGATCCGGAGCAGTTGATACAGGCCGTGCTGAATATCGCTCGCAATGCGGCGCAGGCCATCCTGGGGTTGCGCGGGCGCCAAGGACCGGGTGTCCAAGGAAAGGGGCGGATCGTCCTTCGGACGCGAGTGGCCCGGAGGGTGACTCTGGCCCGTCGCTTCCACAAGCTGGCATTAGAATTGCAAGTGATGGATGACGGGCCGGGAATACCGGCGGATATCCGCGACCAAATCTTCTATCCCTTGGTCTCGGGCCGTGAGGGCGGAACGGGGCTTGGCCTGACGCTTGCGCAAACCTTCGTCCAGCAGCACCAGGGTATTGTGGAATGCGATAGCCAGCCGGGCAAGACCAGTTTCCGCATCGTATTGCCGTTGCGCTGAAAGAGCATGATGAGACCTGTTTGGGTCATCGACGACGATCGTTCCATCCGCTGGGTATTCGAGAAGGCGCTGGCCCGCGAGGGAATTCCCTTCAAGACGTTCGCGCAGGCGACCGAAGCCATGGATGCCCTGGACGCCAGCGGCGCTCCCCAGGTCCTGGTATCGGACATCCGCATGCCGGGTACTTCGGGCCTGGACCTGCTCCAGAATGTGAAGCGGCGCTTCCCCGATCTTCCGGTCATCATCATGACCGCATACTCGGATCTAGAGTCGGCAGTGGCCGCCTTTCAGGGCGGGGCATTCGAATACCTGCCGAAGCCCTTCGACGTCGATCAGGCCGTGGAGCTGATCCGGCGCGCACTCGGCGAGAGCAGCCAGGAGGAAAAGACCGAGGAACTGTCGGCCGCTACGCCGGACATCCTCGGCAAGGCACAGTCAATGCAGGAGGTCTTCCGCGCTGTCGGTCGCCTTTCGCAATCCAGCGCGACGGTGCTCATCACGGGCGAGTCGGGAACCGGAAAGGAGCTGGTGGCACGGGCGCTGCATCGGCACAGCCCGCGGGCGGACAAGCCCTTCGTCGCCATCAACACGGCGGCGATGCCCAAGGATCTGCTGGAATCGGAACTGTTCGGGCACGAGCGCGGTGCATTCACGGGTGCGCAGTCCTTGAGACGTGGCAGGTTTGAGCAGGCCGAGGGCGGCACTCTGTTCCTGGATGAGATCGGGGACATGCCCGCCGAGCTTCAAACACGGCTGCTTCGCGTTCTCTCGGACGGGACGTTCTACCGGGTCGGCGGTCACCAGTCGATTCGAGCCAACGTCCGCGTCATTGCGGCCACCAATCAAGACCTCGAGGCGCGTGTACGCGAGGGCTTGTTCCGTGAAGACCTCTATCACCGCTTGAACGTGATCCGGCTTCGCCTGCCCTCGTTGCGCGAGCGGCGGGAAGACATCCCGCTCCTCGCGCGGCATTTTCTTGCGAAATCGGCGCGCGAACTCGGCGTCGAGGCCAAGCGTCTTTCGGATTCGGCGATGGCCTACCTTTCTGCGCGGGACCTGGCGGGGAACGTGCGGCAACTGGAGAACATCTGCCACTGGCTGACGGTCATGTCGCCAACCCAGGTCATCGAAATCGGCGACTTCCCGCCCGAGTTGCGCGACGACGCGGGGTCGAGTTCCGGGGACTGGCTGGATGCCCTCGCGCGCGAAGCTGACCGCAGGCTGTCCAGTGGGGAGAAGGACATTATGGAGAACCTCTCGAAGAGCTTCGAGAAGACCCTGATCGCGAAAGCGCTCGCGCATACCGGCGGCAGGCGAATCGAGGCGGCGGGCCTGCTCGGCATAGGCCGCAATACCATTACCCGTAAGATCGGAGAGCTGGGTATCGCGGACGCGAGTCCGTCTGAAACAGAGTGAGCGGGCCTCTGCCCGACTCGCGCTTTTTTTCACAGAGTTATTTTCACGTTTGTCGTCGGGCCGGGGTTTTCTCCGTATAGTGTTTTGTTAGGGAGAAAAACCGAATGAGCCTGCCCGCAGGAATCCAGCTCCATGGGCCGACCGTTTCCGGAATTGAAACGGTCATGACTCCGGCCGCGGTGAGTTTTATCGCCAAGCTGCACCGCGCGTTCGAATCGCGTCGCCAGGAGCTTCTCGCCCGCCGCGCCGCGCGGCAGCGCGAGTTCGATGCGGGCCAGCTCCCCGACTTCCTGCCTGAGAGCGCACAAATCCGATCGAGCGACTGGACCATCGCACCGCAGCCCGGGGACATGCTCGACCGCCGCGTTGAGATCACCGGGCCGACAGACCGCAAGATGGTGATCAACGCGCTCAATTCCGGCGCGTCCACTTTCATGGCGGACTTCGAGGACGCGAACTGCCCCACGTGGAGAAACATGATCGAAGGGCAGATCAATCTGCGCGACGCGGTACGGCGGGCCATCACTTTCGATCAGGAAGGGAAGACCTATCGCCTGAAGGAGAAGACCGCCGTGCTGATCCTGCGGCCTCGGGGCTGGCATCTGGACGAGAAGCACTTGCTCGTGGACGGGAAGCCGGTTTCGGGAGCGATCCTCGATTTCGCCTTGTACTTCTTCCACAACGCCAGAGAGCTCCTCGCGCGAAGAACCGGGCCGTACTTCTACCTGCCGAAGATGGAGTCGCATCTCGAGGCGCGGCTGTGGAACGACATCTTCCTTCTTGCTCAGAACGAGCTTGGAGTGCCACAAGGTTCGATCAAAGCCACCGCGCTCATTGAGACCGTGCTTGCCGCCTTCGAGATGGACGAGATCCTGTGGGAGCTGCGCGAGCACTCTGCGGGCCTCAACATCGGAAGATGGGACTACATCTTCTCGTGCATAAAAAAATTCCGGTCGAACCGTGATTTCTGTCTAGCGGATCGCGCGCAGGTGACGATGACGGCGCCTTTCATGCGCGCCTACGCGCTGCTCCTGGTCAAGACCTGTCATCGCCGCGGCGCTCCTGCCATGGGAGGGATGGCGGCGCAGATTCCAATCAAGAACGACCCCAAGGCGAACGAGGCTGCGCTCGCGAAGGTACGCGAGGACAAGCTCCGCGAAGTCACGGACGGATGCGACGGCACCTGGGTCGCCCACCCCGGCCTGGTGCCGATCGCAAGAGAGGTCTTCGACGAGCACATGCCGCGTCCAAACCAGTACGACCGGCAACGTCCGGATGTATCCGTGAGCGCCAAGGACCTGCTTGCCTTTCTGCCCGAAGGGCCGATCACCGAAGCGGGCCTGCGCAACAACATCTCGGTCGGGATCCAGTACCTCGGCGCCTGGCTCGCCGGCAACGGTTGCGTGCCGGTCTTCAACCTGATGGAGGACGCCGCGACGGCGGAGATCTCGCGTTCCCAGATCTGGCAATGGATGCGCTCGTCAAAAGGGAAGCTTTCCGACGGGCGCAAGGTCACCAAGGAGTTGTTCAGCGCCCTGCTCGGCGAGGAACTCCCCAAGGTGAGGACCTACCTGGGAGACGCCGCGTGGAAGTCCGGGAAGTACGAGGAGGGGGCAAAGCTATTCGAAAAGATAACGACCGACGACCGCTACGTCGAGTTCCTTACGCTGCCTGCCTACGAGCTCGTCGATTGACGGCTATTGCCGCTCGATCGCGGCGATGATTCGATCGGGCGTGAGCGGGAGCTCGCGCACGCGGACCCCCAGAGCATTCTCCACGGCGTTCGCGATGGCACCGGCAGTCGGGCCTTGCGCGGCTTCGCCGGCGCCGACGGACGGAAGGTCCGGCCGGTCGAGCAGCTCGATCTCGACTGCGGGCACCTCGCTGAACTTCAGTATCGGATAGTCCTCCCACCCCAGGGTGGCGATGCCGCGCTCGCCGAGTTTCACTTGCTCCTTGAGGGTCCAGCTCGCCGACTGGATGGAGCCGCCCTCGATCTGATTGCTCACGCCGTCCGGATTGACGACAAGCCCGACGTCCACGGCGATTGTGAGGCGGTGCACTCGGACCTCGTGGCCGACCTCCACTTCCGCGATCACGGCGCAGTACGCGCCCAGGTTCTTGTACTTGGCGAAGCCCACGCCGTGACCCCGACCTTCGCTCGGTGTCCAGCCGCTCCAGTTCGACCGGCGGGCCGCGGCCTCGAGCACTGCCCGGGCGCGCGGATCGCGCAAGTGACGTAGCCGGAACTCGACCGGGTCCGCACCCGCGGTTTGAGCCAGCTCGCTCATGAACGACTCGATCGCGAACACGTTGGCGTAGGCGCCCAGGGAGCGCAGCGCCGAAGCGCGCACCGGCATCTCGCGAACGTAGTGGTTGGTGACGCGCTGGTTTGGAAAATCGTATAGAGGAATGGCGTTGCGGTCCGCGGCCCCGGTGGGAAGCGGCATGTTGATCGCGGAGGGACGCTCGTGCGGTCGCGCGAGGTGCCAGGCGGCGAGCAGCGCCGGGCTGTCGGATCGCCCCGGTCGGCTGCTGTGACCGTTGCTCCAGAGATCGTGCTGCCAGGCGACCACGTTGCCGTCGGAGTCGAGCGAGGCCCTCAACTCGAGCGCCATTGCAGGGCCGCAAGGCGCCCAGCAGAACTCGTCGTCGCGCATCCATTGCAGACGGACCGGACGCGACCCGGCCGCGCGCGCGAGCAGAGCGGCGTCCAGAGCGACGTCATCCGCGCCGTTGTGGCCATAGCAGCCCGCACCTTCGGCGTGCCGCACGACGATGGTCTCCTCGGGCATCTCGAGGGCCATGGACAGATCTCGGCGCAGATTGAAGATTCCCTGGCTGTGGCTCCAGACGGTCAGTTTGCCGCGGTCGAGCACTGCAAGAGCGCAGGACGGACCAATCGAGGCATGCGAGACGTAGGGCTTCGAATAGGATGCCGCGACGGTCCGTGCTTCGCGGCCTCTCGCGCCCGCGTCGGACTTATCGCTGATGACCCTGTGGTCTATTGCTTTCTCCTTCAGCCATGCGACGATGTCCGCGGGCAGCGGCGCCGCGTCCTTCCAGACCGCCGCCGCGCGCAGGGCGCGCTGGGCGGCGATGGCTGCATCCTCGCGCTCGGCGAGCACTCCGACAAAGTCTCCGTCACGGACGACGGCGACGACTCCTGGAATCGCCCTTGCACGGGAGTCGTCGAGTGAAACGATGCCCGCGAAGGCGTGCGCTGGGCGAACGACCCGGCCGTGGAGCATCCCGGGCAGGACCATGTCCTGGATGAACCGAGGACGGCCGGCGATCTTGTCGTGAAGGTCGAGCCGCGGGCTGGAGGTGCCGACCACGCGATAGTCGGCGGGCGGGCGCGGCCTGGACGCCTGCTCGTCGACCTCGCGATCGAAGAGGCCCGGTTCCGCGCATTCCCAGTAGGTCGTGCTGCGTCCGGCCGCGCTCACGACTCCATTGTCCACCTTGAGGTCGGCGACCGTTACCGCGAGGCGCCCGGCCGCGCGCTCCAAAAGCAGGGCGCGGGCGTGCGAGCAAGCGCGGCGGAGCGCGGAACCGGAATCCTGAATGGAAAGGCTCCCCGAAGTCACGCCTTCGTCCGGGCTCCGCGAGGTGTCGGCGGCTATCATGCGGACGCGCTCGGGCGCGACGCCCAGCTCCTCCGCTGCGATCTGCGCGAGCGCAGTCAGAATGCCCTGCCCGATCTCGACTTTTCCGCTGAAGACCGAGACGGTGCCGTCGCGCTCCAGCCGGAGCCACTGCGAGAGCCTGGGGTTCTTATCGAGGCTTCCCGCGCGCCTGAGGCGGTCCGCGACCGTGTTCACGTCAGGTCCTGACGGCCGCGCGCAGCACCGCGCGCACCATGCGATTGTGCGAGCCGCAGCGGCACAGGTTGCGATCGAGCGCGGCGCGCACCTCCGCTTCGGAAGCACCCGGGTTCTTCGCAAGGAGCGCCGCGGCGCTGACCAATACGCCGCTCGTGCAAAAGCCGCACTGCGCTGCCTGCTCGGCGAGGAAAGCTTCCTGTAGAGGATGGAGCCTGCCGGCGCGCCCAAGGCCTTCGATGGTGGTGACGCTCTTGCCTGCAGTCGACCATAGGGGCGTATCGCAGGCGGGGGTGGCGTGACCGTCGATCAGGACGAAGCAGGCGCCGCACTGACCGCTGCCGCAACCGAATCGCGTGCCTGTCAGGCCGAGATCGTTTCGCAGGACATAGAGCAGCGGTGTGTCCGGATTCGCCTCGATCGTGGATTCGACCCCGTTGAGCGTAAACCGGAACCGCTCCGTCACAACATTTCCCCGCTGGCTCTAGTCGACGGTCGCACCCGAGAACTTCACCACCTTCGCCCATTTCTGAATGTCCTGCCCAATGAACTTCCCGAACTCATCGGCGTTCATGCTCATCGGAACGGCTCCCTGCTTGGCCCAGGCTTCCCTAACGTCGGGCGAGGTAACAATCTTGCGGACGTCGGCGTTGAGAGCTTCGATGATCGGCTTCGGAGTTCCTGCGGGCGCCATCATCCCCAGCCAGATGACCGCGTCGTAGCCGGGAACACCCGCCTCGTTGAGGGTCGGCACGCCGGGCGTGATCGAGGAGCGTGTCTTGCCCGATGTGGCGATGGCGCGCACCTTGCCGGCCTGCGCAAGGGGCGCCATCGTGGTGATCGCGTCGAACATCATCTGCACGTTCCCGGCCAGCACGCTGGTGCGCGCCTCGGCGCTGCCCTTATGCGGCACGTGTACGACGTCGATCCCGGCCATCGCCTTGAACAGCTCGCCCGCCATATGGTAAGGCGTGCCCGGCCCCGACGACGCATAGTTGAGCGCGCCCGGTTTGGACTTCGCCAGGGCGATAAGCTCCTTCAGGTTGTTCGCGGGCACCGAGGGGTGAACGACGAGGATCAGGTCGGAGTAGTTGACGGGGGCGATCGGCGCGAGATCGCGGAGCAGGCTGTACGGCTTCTTCGTGATCAGGGATTCGTTGACGGTGTGAGTGTTCGACATCATGAGAAGCGTGTACCCGTCCGGCGGCGACTTCGCCACGGCGTCGGTGCCGATGATCGCGCCCGCACCAGGGCGGTTCTCCACCACGAACGGCTGCGCCAACGCCTTCTGCAGCCGGTCGCCGACGAAGCGGCCGTAGATGTCGGCGGGTCCGCCCGCCGAGTACGGGACGATGATCCTCACCGGCTTTGTCGGATAGGCGGTCTGCTCCGCCGCGCCGACGGCGGCGCCGAGACTGAAGGTGACCACGACGAACTGGATTGGAATCTTTCGGAAAACCATGGGCTGCTTCCTCCTGGTTGGTCGCGGATTATAGCGACTAAGGGTCGAGCTCGACTATGACCGGAGCGTGATCCGACGGCCGCTCCGCGCGGCGCGGCTCCAAGTCGATGGTGCAGCCGCGGCAGCGCGAAGCGAGTTCCGACCCGAGCAGGACGTGATCGATCCGCAGGCCTAGGTTGCGCTTGAATGCGTTCATCCGGTAATCCCACCACGTGAACGACTCCTCCCTCTGGGAGAACAGCCGGAATGCGTCTTTCAAGCCCAGCGCAAGGAGACTCCTGAAAGCCTCGCGTTCAGGCGCGCTGCACAGCACTTGGCCTTCCCAGACTTTCGGGTCGTGGACGTCCGCGTCTTCCGGAGCGACGTTGTAATCGCCCAGCACGGCGATTCGCCTGCTGCGGCCGAGCTCCTGCCCGAGCCAGCTTTGGCACGCAGACAGCCACTTGAGCTTGTACTCGTACTTCTCGGTGCCGACCGCCCGCCCGTTGGGCACGTAGACGCAGACAACGCGCAGCCCCTGGGCGCCCTCTCCGGCGCTTGCGGCGATCAGGCGCTTCTGATCGTCGGGGAAGGCGGGCATTCCGCTCGCGACGTCTCTCAGCCCGACTCGCGACAGGATCGCCACGCCGTTGTAGGTCTTCTGCCCGGACCAGGCGCAGCGATAGCCCGCCGCCTCGAATTCGAGGACCGGAAACTTGTCGTCCTCGACCTTGGTTTCCTGCAGGCACACGATGTCAGGCCCGTGGCGTCCGAGCCATTCCAGCAGCTGAGGCAGCCTCACCTTCAGCGAGTTAACGTTCCACGATACAAGCTTCATGAACGGTCCAGAGCCATGACTGTGAGAATACTATTAGTAGTATTGATAGCAGATGCCGTGTGCTGGACCACCCCCACGCAGGTCAAGGGAATCGAGCGCCGTTCTCGGGGCAGAGATCCATCAAAACGAAGCCTTGGTAATGCTTTGCGAAGTTCGCTCGTTCGGCCTTACGGAGTAGGGAAAGAAAACCCCGCCGAAGCGGGGTATCTCCTTGCAGGTCAGGCTCCCTTTGATCCCTATTTCACCCTACCCGACGCGGATTGGCTTCAACCTGGCATCCGCCCAGCGCAATTCAAACTTCCAGCGGACGGAGACGGGCGATCATTTCGTTCCACGCCTCGATCGCTTCGGCGATAGCAGCGGGTTCATCCTTGCCCGCGGACGGAACCGCGGGGCCGGGCTGCCCGCAGACGGGACAGATCACTCGATAGACGGTTTCGTCTCGTCCATCCGCGGTGCGGCGGATAGTGCGACGGACATCGACTTCGGCTCCACAAGTGCAGTGCCTAATTCTCATAAGTCAGAATAGGATCTGTCTCGGGCTCGGGCTGGCCTTGACCCAGATCAAGGAAACTCACCTACTGAAGCGGCTCTCAGGCAAGCTTCACCGCGCTCGCGGAACGCTGCGGGCCTAGCGGGCTTCGCTGGAGGGCTGGCCCTCGGGCTGTCGCGGGGACGCCGGCTGGGTCTTGCGCAGCGCCTCGATCGGGACGCGCTGTCCTGCCTGCGGATAGCCGGCAGTGTCGAGCAGGTTGTTGATCAGGCCTTCCTGGAAGCCGACTTGGTACTGGGAGCCGACCATGAGCAGAGGCAATCGCAGGCTTCCCGATACCCGCTTCACCTCGTCCATCTCGGCCTGACCGAGAACGCTGACTTCGCGGAAGGGTACGGTCCGCTTCACCAGCGACGCCCGCGCGTCGTCGCACGGGGAACCGCAATCGGGCTGCGTATACAAGGTCACCGGATAGTTCTTGGCTGCCACCTGCGTGGCGTACGGAAGCTCGACCGAACCGCCCGCCTGGTTCGAGCGGAAATTTTTCTTCTGGACGTCCTTCGCTTGCGGGGGAGGCGGCGTCTGGGTGTAGTGCACGCGGCCTTGATCGTCCGTCCACCGATACATTTGCGCGGCGCAATCGCCGCACGCGATCCACAGACAGGTGACGGCGACAAGGTAGGCGCGCATGCGAAAGGGTCAGGCGATCATACCATTGTGACGCAGGAGCGCGTCGATCCTCGGCTCGCGGCCGCGGAAGGCCTTGAAGGATTCGATCGCGGGACGGCTGCCGCCTACAGCGAGGATCTCATCGCGAAATCGAGCCCCGGTGCTAGGGTCGAAAACGCCCTTTTCCTCGAACAGGCTGTACGCATCTGCCGAGAGGACCTCCGCCCACTTGTAGCTGTAGTACCCCGCGGCGTACGCGCCAGAGAAGACATGCGCGAAATTGTTGAGAAAGCGGTTGTACTCCGGCGGAACGACCACCGCGACCTTCTCGCGGACCTCCTCGAGGAGCTGCAGCGGCGTCTTCGCGCCGTCGGGATCGTAGTCGTAATGCAGGTGCATGTCGACGAGAGCGAATTCGATCTGCCGCACCGTCTGCATGCCGCTCTGAAAATTCTTCGCGGCGACCATCTTGTCGAAGAGCGAACGGGGCAGTGGGGCGCCGCTCTCCGCGCGCGCGGTCATGCGCGAGAGCACCTCCCACTCCCAGCAGAAGTTCTCCATGAACTGCGAAGGAAGCTCGACGGCGTCCCATTCGACCCCGCGTATCCCCGATACGCCCAGATCTTCGACTCGGGAGAGCAGGTGGTGCAAGCCGTGGCCGAATTCGTGGAACAGAGTCATCACCTCGTCATGGGTGAGGAGCGAGGGCCTGCCATCCACCGGTGCAGGGAAGTTGCAGACCAGGTGGGCGACGGGCGCCTGAATCCCGGCGGCGATGCGCTGCCTGGTGATCGCCTCGTCCATCCAGGCCCCGCCGCGCTTGCTCTCGCGCGAGTAAGGGTCGAGGAAGAAACGGCCGACCAGCGCGCCCTGCGAGTCAGTGATCCGGAAGACCTTCACGTCCGGATGCCAGGTCTCGGCCTCGTCGGCGGATATCCTGATGCCGTAGAGGGTCTCGACCAGCCTAAACATGCCCTCCAGGACTTTCGGCTCGGGAAAGTACTGCTTCACGTCCTGATCGGAGAAGGTGTAGCGCTTGGCGCGCAGTTTCTCCGACGCGAACGCGAGATCCCAGGCCTCCAGGTGCGGCAGACCGAGCTCGGTGCGCGCGAACTCCTTGAGCTCCGCGTAGTCGCGGCGCGCATAGGGCAACGCTCTCGCGGCGAGGTCCTCGAGGAAAGCCAGCGCGGCCTCGGGGGACGGCGCCATTTTCGGAACCATGGCGAGCTGCGAGAACGACTGGTAGCCGAGGAGCCGCGCCTTTTCCTTCCGCAGGCGGAGCTCCTGCGAAATGATGGAGGTGTTGTCGAGCTCCGATGGGCCGAACTCGCTCGCCCGCGTGACGTATGCGCGATAGAGGCGTTCCCGCAAGGGGCGGTTCTCCGCGTATTGCATCACCGGCCCATAGGAAGGCGCGTGCAGGGTGATCTTCCAGCCGGGCTTACCCTCCTTGCGGGCGGCGTCCTCCGCCGCGCGCAGCACGTCCTCCGGAATGCCGAGCAGCTCCCCCCTGCTGGGGGTCAACTCCGAGAACGCGTTGGTTGCATCGAGCAGGTTCTCCGAGAATTTCGCCTCGAGGGCCGCGAGCTGCTCCTGGATCTCGGCGAAGCGCGGCTTTCTCTCGGGCGGCAGCTCCGCTCCTCCCAGGCGGTAGTCGCGGAGACTGTTCTCCACGACCTTCCGTCGCGCCGGCGACAGGCCCATGAAATCCGGCGACGCGCGCAGGGACTTGAATCTCCCGTAGAGCTCGAAGTTCTGAGCAAGTTCCGTGTAGTAGCGCGTGACCTTGGGCAGGTTGGCGTTGAAGGCGTCGCGAATCGCGGCGTTGTCGTCCACCGCGTGCAGGTGGGCAACCGCGCCCCAGGCGCGCCCCAGGCGTTCATTCGCGCCTTCCAGCGGAGCCGCAAACGCGTCCCAGGACGCAGACGCGCCCTGGGCGGTCAGGGCGGAGACGAGTGCGCGGTTCTGCGCAATAAGCTCGTCGACCGCCGGAGCGACGTGCTCAGGACGGATGGCCCGATAGCGGGGCACGCCCGAGAAATCGAGCAGCGGATTGCCGCTCATGCCCGTTGGGCCGCCAGCGCCCGCTCGGCGGAGGCTATCGTGTTCTCCAGGAGCATTGCAATCGTCATGGGACCGACCCCGCCCGGGACAGGCGTCACCCGCGCCGCCGTGCCTTGCACGCTCTGGAAATCGACGTCGCCGACAAGCCTTCCGTCGGCGAGCCGGTTGATGCCGACGTCGATTACCGTCGCGCCGGGCTTGACCATCTCGCCCCTGATGAGGCTCGGCTTGCCCGCAGCGACGACCAGAATATCCGCCTCGCGGGTCATCGCGCCGAGATCGGGGGTTTTCGAGTTGCAGATGGTGACTGTGGCACCCTGTTGCAGGAGCAGGAGCGCCATGGGTTTTCCTACGATGTTGCTGCGGCCCACCACGACGGCATGCCGGCTCTCGGGATTGATGCCCTCGTGCTCCAGGAGTCGCATCACCCCGAGAGGGGTGCAGGGCACGAAGCGCGGATGCCCTATCGCGAGCAGTCCCACGTTCGTCGGGTGGAAGCCGTCGACGTCCTTTAGCGGGCTGATCGCCTCGAGCACCCGGTCGCTCGACAGTCCCTGTGGCAGGGGCAGCTGCACCAGGATGCCGTGGATGCGGGGCTCGGCGTTGAGGAGGCCGATTTGCCTCAGCAGCGTCGACTCCTCGGTTGTTGCGGGCAGCTGGATGTCCTGCGAATAGATGCCAGCTTCGCCGCAGGCCGCGATCTTGTTGCGCACATAGACCCTGGAGGCCGAGTGATCGCCCACGCGGATCACGGCAAGTCCAGCCTGGACCCCGCCCGCGGCCACGGCGGACGCACGCTCGAGAAGCCCGACGCGAAGGCCGCGCGCGATTGCGCTTCCGTCGATGATTCGGGTGTGCATTTTGGGAGCGATCGATGCGCCGAGGTCAGCAATTATAATGGGCGCTCGCCGATTGATCCTGCGGTTGCGGCGGGGTAAGCTTCGAGCCGCGCCTCTCCCAGCCGCCAGCCCCTCCAGAGGAAACACCATGTCCGCGCTGCCAGAATTTCCGGCCGCAAACGATCCTGACTCCCTCGAGACCCAAGAGTGGATCGACGCGCTCGAGGCGGTTCTGCAGCGCGAGGGTCCGGAGCGCGCGCACTACCTTCTGGAGAAGTTGGTCGACAAGGCACGGCGCTCAGGTGCGTACATCCCCTTCTCGCTCAACACGGCCTACCTCAACACCATTCCGGTGCACATGGAGGAGCGCTCCCCTGGCGACCATGCCATCGAGGAGCGCATCCGCTCGTTCTGCCGGTGGAACGCCATGGTGATGGTCGCCAAAGCGAACAAGTCGGACGACGAGCTGGGCGGTCACATCGCGAGTTTTGCGTCGGTTGGAACGCTCTTCGGTATCGGCTTCAATCACTTCTGGCACGCCCCGCACGAGGGCCATGGCGGGGACCTGATCTATTTCCAGGGGCACTCGTCGCCGGGAATCTACGCACGCGCCTATCTGGAAGGCCGGCTGGCCGAGGCGCAGATCCTGAACTTCCGGCGCGAGGTCGACGGCGGTGGCGTCTCGTCCTATCCGCACCCCTGGCTGATGCCCGACTTCTGGCAGTTTCCGACCGTCTCGATGGGCCTAGGACCCATACAGGGGATCTACATGGCGAGATTCCTGAAGTATCTGCATGCCCGGGGCCTGGCCGACACCGCCAACCGCAAGGTGTGGGTCTTCTGCGGCGACGGCGAGATGGACGAACCGGAGTCGCTCGGCGCGATCGGCCTCGCCGCGCGCGAAAAGCTGGATAACCTTGTCTTCGTCGTCAACTGCAACCTGCAGCGCCTCGACGGCCCGGTCCGCGGAAACGGGAAGATCATCCAGGAGCTCGAGGCGGATTTTCGGGGCGCGGGGTGGAACGTCATCAAGCTCATCTGGGGATCCTACTGGGATCCTCTGTTCGCGCGCGATATCGAGGGGCGGCTGCTGCGCATCATGGAGGATACGGTCGACGGCGAGTACCAGAACTACAAGGCGAACGACGGCGCCTTCGTGCGCAAGAATTTCTTCGGTAAGGATCCGAAGGTGCTGGAAATGGTCTCGCGCATGACCGACGAGGACATCTGGCGCCTAAACCGCGGGGGGCACGATCCCCACAAGATCTACGCGGCCTACGCCGTCGCGGTGAAGCACAAGAACCAACCTACGGTGATTCTCGCCAAGACCATCAAAGGGTACGGGCTCGGCAAGCAGGGGCAGGCGAAGAACCCCACGCACCAGCTCAAGAAGGTCGACATCGCGACGATTCGCGAGATGCGCGATCGCTTCAATGTGCCGATACCGGACGACAGGCTCGAGGACCTGCCTCTGTATAAGCCCGCAGACGACGACCCGGTCATGGTGTATCTGCACGCGCGCAGGAAGGCGCTTGGCGGCTACTTGCCGCAGCGTCGGCGCAAGGCCCACAGCCCTCCCGCCGTACCGGCGCTCGAGACATTCGAGCCCCTGCTGAAAGGCTCTGAGGGCCGCGAGATCTCAACGACCATGGCGTTCGTGCGCGTGCTCACGCTGCTCGTGCGCGACAAGAGCATCGGCAAGCATATCGTCCCCATCGTCCCCGACGAGGCGCGCACCTTCGGCATGGAAGGCATGTTCCGGCAGCTCGGCATCTATTCGTCGGAAGGCCAGAAGTACGAGCCGGTCGACCGCGACCAGGTGATGTATTACCGGGAAGACAAGGCAGGACAGATTCTAGAAGAAGGCATCAACGAGGCCGGAGCATTTTCGTCATGGATCGCGGCGGCGACTTCGTACAGCCACTCCGATCTGGCGATGGTGCCGTTCTACATCTTCTATTCGATGTTCGGCATGCAGCGTGTGGGAGATCTCGTGTGGGCCGCAGGCGATCAGCGCGCACGGGGTTTCCTCCTCGGCGCGACCGCCGGCCGCACCACCTTGAACGGCGAAGGACTTCAGCACGAGGACGGGCATAGCCACGTCCTGTCCTCGGTGGTTCCCAACTGCGTTTCCTACGATCCGACGTTCGGCTACGAGCTCGCGGTGATCATTCAGGACGGGCTGCGGCGCATGGTGGCCGGGCAGGAGGACGTGTTCTACTACATCACGGTGATGAACGAGAACTACGAGCATCCCTCGATGCCCGCGGGCGTGGAGCAGGCGATCCTCAAGGGCCTGTACCTCTTCCGTGAAGGCTCGAAGGCCAAGCCGCGGGTCCAGCTGCTGGGCTCGGGAACAATCCTGCGGGAAGTCATCGCTGCAGCGGATCTGCTGGAGAACGACTGGAATGTCTCTGCGGATGTCTGGAGCGCGACCAGCATGACCGAGCTGCGCCGTGACGGACTTGCCAATGAGCGCTGGAACATGCTGCATCCGGGGGCGAAGCCTCGAGTCCCCTATGTGACCCAGTGCCTGGAGGGCCGCGCCGGTCCGGTCGTCGCGGCGACCGACTACATCAAGGCTTATTCGGACCAGATCCGCCCGTATCTGCCGAAAGACCGCGTCTACAAGGTTCTCGGTACCGACGGCTACGGCCGCTCGGACTCGCGCGCGAAGTTACGCGGCTTCTTCGAGGTCGATCGCCACTACGCGACGGTCGCTGCTCTGGCTGCGCTTGCCGAGCGCGGCGAGGTCAAGCCGAAAATCGTGTCCGAGGCCATTGGCAAATACGGTCTCGACCCGGAAAAGCCGAACCCGGTGACGGTCTGACCGAAACACAGCCCGTCACGGGCTCGGTCCGCAAGCAAGCATGGCGACTACAACAGAGATCTCCGTACCTGATATCGGCGACTTCAAGGATGTCGCCGTGATCGAGATCCTGGTCAAGCCGGGCGACTTGGTCCAGGCGGAGCAATCCCTCATCACGGTCGAGTCCGACAAGGCGACCATGGAGATTCCGTCGCCCTCCGCCGGCGTGGTGAAGCAGCTTCGTGTCAAGACAGGGGACAAGGTCTCGAAGGGGAGCCCGATATTGCTCCTTGACGCCTCGCCAGGGCCGGCCCAGCCGGCGAAGCCGGCCGAGCCTGTGGTGTCTGCGCCGGCCGTCACACCGGTGCCCGCGCCTGCGAAGCCGGCTCCCGCCGCGCCGGTCGTGCCGATCAGCCGGCCCGAGCCGGTGTCCCGCGAGTCGCCGCGCGCGGCGGACAGCGTTTCGCATGCAAGTCCCTCGGTGCGCAAGTTCGCACGCGAGCTCGGCGTCGACCTTGCGCGGGTCAAGGGATCAGGGCCGAAAGGTCGCATCACGCAGACCGACGTGCAGGAATTCGTGAAGGGGGTGATGCGGGGAGCGCCGGCCGCGCCCGCTACGGCGAAGGCCGGGCTTGTGCTGGATCTGCCGGAATGGCCGCAAGTGGATTTCGCCAAGTTCGGCCCCGTGGAAGCCAAGCCGCTGTCGCGCATCAGGAAGCTCTCCGGCGGCTTCCTTCACCGCAACTGGGTGTCGATTCCCCACGTTACCCAGCACGACGAGGCCGATATCACGGAGCTCGAGGCTTTCCGCAAGGAAAACGCGCAGGTCGCCGAGAAGGGAGGCTTCAAGCTGACGATGCTGGCCTTTCTGGTGAAAGCATCGGTGAACGCCCTGAAGCAGTTCCCCGAATTCAACTCCTCGCTCGACAAGGCCGGCGAAAACCTGGTGATCAAGAAGTACTACCACATAGGGGTTGCGGTCGACACACCGGATGGATTGGTTGTCCCCGTCATCAGGGATGCTGATCGCAAGGGCGTGTTCGACCTCGCAAAAGAGCTCGCCGAAATTTCGAAGGCCGCGCGCGAGAAGAAGCTCAAGCCGGACGCAATGCGCGGGGGCACATTTAGCATCTCCAGCTTGGGCGGGATTGGAGGAACCGCGTTTACGCCCATCATCAACGCTCCCGAAGTCGCGATACTCGGCGTGGCGCGATCACAGATGCGACCGGTCTATAAGGACGGAGCGTTCGTTCCGCGCCTCATGCTGCCGCTGTCCCTCGCCTACGACCATCGCGTCATCGACGGCGCCGCCGGAGCACGGTTCACCAGCTATCTCGCGTCGGTTCTCTCCGACATTCGCCGCACTCTATTGTGAGGCCGGCTTGGCGCAGTTGATCGAAGTGAAGGTGCCGGACATCGGCGATTTCAAGGACGTCGATGTGATCGAGTTGCTGGTCAAGCCGGGCGATCGGGTCACCAAAGAAGCCTCCCTCATCACGCTCGAGTCCGACAAGGCCACGATGGAGATACCTTCGTCCGACGCAGGTGTGGTCAGGGACTTGCGGGTCAAGGTGGGAGACAAGGTCTCCGCCGGCTCGGTGATTCTGATGCTCGAGACCGATGCTGCCGCACCGCAGGCGACGCCGCGACCGCCACACGTGCCCGAAGAGCGCAAGCCTGCGCCCGCGGCAGCGCAGCCGCAGGCCGGCGCGGCGGACCTGCGCGCCGAAGTGGTGGTGCTCGGCTCGGGCCCCGGAGGCTACACGGCCGCATTTCGCGCTGCAGATCTCGGCAAGAGCGTGATCCTCGTGGAGCGGTACCCGAATCTGGGCGGGGTGTGCACCAACGTCGGCTGCATCCCCTCCAAGGCGCTGCTGCACGTCGCTCGCGTGGTCACCGAAGCCGAGGAGACCCGGGAAGCCGGCGTCGCCTTCGGCGATCCTTCGATCGACGTGGCCAAGCTGAGGGCCTGGAAGGAAGACGTCGTCGGCAAGGGAACCAAAGGCATCGCCGGCCTGGCAAGGCAGCGCAAGGTGACCGTGGTAGAGGGAGTCGGCAAGTTCGAATCACCGGCGGTCCTCGCGGTCAAGGCGAAGAACGGCAAGACCACGAGGATAGGGTTCGACTACTGCATAATCGCGGCGGGCTCCTCGGTTGCACGGATTCCCGGCTTCCCATACGAGGACCCGCGTCTCATGAATTCGACCGGGGCGCTCGAACTTCCGGACGTTCCCAAGCGGCTGCTCGTCATCGGCGGTGGGATCATCGGTCTTGAGATGGCCTGCGTCTACGATGCGCTGGGTTCGAAGGTCACGGTGGTCGAGCTAATGGACGGCCTTATCCCGGGCGCCGACCGCGATCTCATCCGGCCGCTGGAGAGGCGCATCCAGAAGCGGTATGAGGCAATCCTGCTGAAGACGAAAGTCGCGAAACTCGAGCCGCAAGCCGCGGGTCTGCAGGCGACATTTGAAGGCGACGGGGTGCCTACGCCCCAAACCTACGACCGCGTCCTGCTCGCGGTCGGCCGGCGACCCAACGGACGCGAAGTCGGCGCAGAGGCAGCGGGAGTGAAGGTGAACGAGCGCGGCTTCATCCCGGTCGACAGGCAATGTCGCACCAACGTGTCGCACATCTTCGCAATCGGCGACATCGTTGGTGAGCCGATGCTTGCCCACAAAGCGACTCACGAGGCCAAGGTCGCTGCGGAGGTGATTGCGGGGCACAAAGCCGCTTTCGACGCTCGCACGATTCCGTCGGTGGCGTATACCGATCCGGAGGTAGCATGGATGGGTCTCACCGAGTTGGATGCGTCGCGGCTGGGTATCGCGTACCAGAAGGCGAGCTTTCCGTGGGCCGCCTCCGGGCGTGCGCGCTCGATCGGCAGGACGGAAGGCAGCACGAAGCTGCTTTTTGATCCCGCATCCAAGCGCATCCTGGGTGCGGGGATGGTTGGCCCAAACGCCGGCGAGCTGATCGCCGAGATGGTGCTTGCGCTCGAAATGGGGAGCGACATGGAAGATATCGCGCTCACCATTCACCCCCACCCGACGCTGTCCGAGACGCCCGGATTCGCAGCGGAGGTGGCGCTTGGAAGCATCACCGACCTCTATCTGCCGCCGAAAAAGTGACTCAGGACGAGCTGAAGCAGGCGGTCGCGCGCGAGGCGATCAAGCACGTGGTCGAGGACTCGGTCGTCGGCGTGGGGACGGGATCGACGGCCAACTTCTTTATCGACGAGCTGGCGAGAATCAAGGGCCGGATCACGGGGGCGGTGGCGAGCTCGGATCGGTCCGCGGAAAGACTGAAGGGCCACGGAATCCGGCTGTTCGACCTGAACAGCGTGAACGAGCTGCCCGTCTATGTCGACGGGGCAGACGAGATCACGGAGCACCTGGCGATGATCAAGGGCGGGGGCGGTGCGCTTACCCGCGAGAAGATCGTGGCCGCGGTGGCCAGGAAATTCGTGTGCATCGCCGATGAATCCAAGCTCGTCCCGGTGCTCGGCAAGTTCCCCTTGCCCGTGGAGGTGATCCCGATGGCACGGGCCTATGTCGCGCGCCAGATGGTCAGGTTGGGCGGCCAGCCTCAACTGCGCGAGGGCTTCACCACCGACAACGGGAACGTCGTGCTCGACATAAGGGGCTTGTCCTTTCTCAACCCGGTTGAGCTGGAGACTGCCATCAACAACATCGCGGGGGTCGTGACGAACGGACTGTTTGCCCGCCGAGGAGCAGATGTGCTGCTGCTCGGAACCAAAACCGGCGTTAGGACCGTCGCGCGGAAGTAGCGCTGCTACTCCTTGGGCGGTATATATCCCGAAGCCATGTCGGCGCCGGAGCCGAAGAAATGCTTTTCCATCTGCTCTGCGAGATATTTGCGGGCACGGGAGTCGGCGAGGTTTAGCCGGTTCTCGTTGATCAGCATGGTCTGGTGCTTGAGCCAGCCCTGCCAGGCTTCCTTCGACACGCTCTCCCAGATGCGCTTGCCCAGCTCGCCGGGATAAGGCGGCAGGTCGAGCCCCTCGGCCTCACGCCCCAGCTTGACGCATTTCACCATCCTTGCCATCGCCGCTCCTTCGCGTACGCTTGCATTCTATAGCGACTTCACCAGGACCTTCGAGCGCCGCTGGTAGTTGTACAGGTCCTTCTTTTCCTTGGGCAGTTTTTCGACCGAGGACTCAGCGAAACCCCGCTCGATGAACCAGTGCGTGGCACGGGTCGTCAGCACGAAAAGCTTCTTCAGCTTGCGGGCACGGGCCTGGGCTTCGACGTGCCTAACCAGCCGCTCTCCATAACCGGCGTCGCGGGAATCGGCCCTGACTGCGAGACACGCGAGCTCACCTGCGCGTGCGCTCGCGAAGGGATACAACGCCGCGCAGCCGACGATCACGCCGTCGTGCTCGATTACTGAGAACTGCGTGATCTCGCGCTCGAGCAATTCGCGCCCGCGCCTCACCAGCGTGCCGTCCTCCTCGAGAGGCTCGATCAGCTTGAGTATGCCGCCGGCGTCGTCGATTGCGGCGGCCCGCAGCTTCACCACCTTGTCGGCGGTGATCATGGTCCCAGAGCCATCGTGAGTGAAAAGCTCGACCAGCAGCGCTCCCGGCACTTTCCGGCTGATCACGTGGGCGCGCTGGACACCGCCCCGCACCGCCTCAACAGCGTGGGCGAGGTAGAGGCGTGTGTCATCCGTGAGCCGATTGCTGCGCCCGAGCAGATCGGCCGCCTCCTGCGCCGTGAGTTCGGGTAGGAGCTCGCCCTCTTTGTCCTCGACCGGCGCATCCGAGAGGAATACTAGCTTCTCTGCGCGAAGCGCCGAGGCCGTAGCCACCGCCACGTCTTCCATGGCGAGGTTGAAGACCTCGCCGGTGGGCGAATACCCCACCGGCGAGACGATTGCGATGTTTCCGGCGTCCAGGCAGCCAACGATCGCCTGCGAGTCCACCTTGCGCACCGAGCCTGTGTACTGGAAATCGATCCCGTCGTGCACGCCCATCGGCTGAGCGGTGATGAAGTTGCCAGAGACCGTATTAATCGCGGCGCCAGCCATCGGCGAATTCGGCAGGCCGAGCGACAGCAGCGCGTCGATCTCTACCCGCAGCAATCCCACTGCCTCCTTGACGCATTCCAGCGCGACCGGGTCGGTAATGCGCAGGCCCCTGGCATAGCGCGAGCGGGCTTTGCGCTGCCTCAGCTGAGCCTCGATCTGGGGTCGCGAGCCGTGCACCATGACGACGCGGATTCCTGTGCTGTGCAGCAGGTTGATGTCGTGCGCAAGCTCGAGGAAGCGGCGCTCCGCGAACACTTCTCCCCCGAAGGCGAGCACAAAGGTCCTTCCGCGGAAGGCGTGGAAATAGGGCGCCACGGAGCGAAACCAGCTGACGAACTGCGGATCAGGGGTGCGCATGCCCAACCTTGTCGAAAAGAACCGATTCTAGCAATCGCCCCAGAGAGTTTGCATCGCGGCGATCGCGGCGAGCGGGGCCGTTTCCGTGCGAAGCACGCGCGGCCCAAACCGGACAGGGACGTAGCCCGCGCGTTCCGCGAGCGCGCGCTCCCTATCGGTAAGCCCTCCCTCGGGACCGACGAGGAGCGCCACCTTCTGCGGGCGGGGAAGCTGCCTCAGGGTCTGGCCGGCCTCGGGAGCGAGGAGCAGTCGCAGGCCCCCCGGGTCTTGGGTTTCGAGAAACACCTCGATGTCGGTAATGCCGGCGACCTCGGGGACTTGGTTGCGCCCGCATTGCTCGCAAGCGGCGATCACGACGTTGCGCCAGTGAACCACGCGCCTTGCGGCGCGATCGCCCGACAGCTTGACCACCGTGCGCTCGCTGGCAATCGGCGTGATCCTCGAGACGCCCAGCTCAGTGGACTTCTGCAAGGTTGTGTCCATGCGGTCGCCGCTGGACAGGCATTGAGCCAGAGCAACGGAGAGGGGCGATTCGCGCACCGGCGAGCGGCCCGTCAGAACGCGAGCCCAGGCTTGCCCCGCAGAGGCGCGCGTAAGCTCGGCGGTGAATTCCCCGCCCTGTCCGTTGAAAAGAATGATCGAGTCGCCGCGGCGAAGACGCAGAACGGAGACATGGTGTACCGCCCGATCCGGCAGCCGGATTTCGACGCCGAGGGTGAGGCCTACCGGGGTGAACAGGCGCGGGGCGCGAGACGCGGAGTTTTTCATGCTACGATTTCAAGGATATCCGACGTGTTCGAGTTCGCCTAGTGAGCGCGACTTCCACCGGCGCGAGTTTCGGCTCACGCGCACCCGACTTCAATCTTCCGGGAACTGACGGCAGGCGCCACACTTGCGCATCCTGCCGGGGGCCGAAAGGCCTGCTCGTCATGTTCATCTGCAACCACTGCCCTTATGTCAAAGCGGCACGCGAGCGCATCGTCCGGGATTGCACGGAGCTCGCGAGCCACGGAATTGGATCGGTCGCGATCATGTCGAACGATCCCAACTACTATCCCGAAGACTCCTTCGGGAATATGAAGCGAATCGCGAGTCAGTTCCGCTACCCCTTCCCCTACGTATTCGACGAGACTCAGGATGTTGCGAAGGCCTACGGAGCGGTGTGCACGCCCGACTTCTTCGGCTACAACGCCGCCATGGAACTTCAGTATCGTGGACGCCTCGATGCTTCAGGGCGCGAGTCGGTACCGGGAGCGCGGCGCGAGTTGTTCGACGCGATGGTCCAGATCGCCCGCACTGGGCACGGACCGGTCGACCAGGTCGCTTCCATCGGCTGCTCTATCAAGTGGAAGAGAAGTCACTTGCAATAACCCCATGATTCTGCTCGTACTCTGGCGCTTTTCGGCCTTGCGCTGCTATAATCGCCCGCATAAGAAGATACTCTAGGGTAGAGCAGCTCACGGCAGGAGCGCTGGTCGCAACCCACCGCTTCTCGGTGGCGAAGGGGTGACGACATCGAGCTGCCTCTTCTCGCCCGATCAGGGCCTGATCCAAGTCTTGCACTGCTCGAGCGTTCCCGGATGATCTGGAAAGGAAGCAAGAAAAATGAAGCTTTGTCGTTACGGAAGGAACGGATTCGAGAAACCGGGCGTCATCGACGCACAGGGTCAGCTGCGTGACTTTTCCGGTGTGATCTCCAATATCGACCAGGAAACGATTTCCCCCAAGGGCCTTGCGAGGCTGCGCAAGATCCGTCCCGAGTCCCTTCCGCTAGTGAGAGGCAACCCACGGTTCGGCGTTCCCTATACCGGCATCTCCAAGTTCGTCGCCATCGGATTGAACTACGTCGACCACGCCCACGAGGCGGGACTGCAGATACCCGCAGAGCCGGTGGTGTTCATGAAGGCGACAACCTGCATCAGCGGCCCGAACGACGACATCCAGCAGCCCCGGAATTCCACAAAGCTGGACTACGAAGTCGAGATCGCCATTGTCATCGGGACGCGGGCCAAGCACGTTCCGGAAGACAAGGCGCTGGATTACATCGCGGGTTACACGATCGTGAACGATGTCTCGGAGCGGGCCTTTCAGTTGCAGTCTTCGCAATGGGACAAGGGGAAAGGCGCTGACACCTTCGGGCCCATTGGTCCGTGGCTCGTGACCACCGACGAGATCACGAACCCTCAGACGCTGGACGTCTGGCTTGATGTAAACGGCGAGCGCAGACAGTCTTCCAACACGCGCAACATGATTTTCTCCTGCGCAAAGCTCGTTTCTTACGTGAGCAACTACATGACTCTCCTGCCCGGCGACATCATCACGACGGGCACGCCTGCGGGCGTTGCCCTGGGCATGAAGCCCACTCAGGCCTGGCTGAAGCCCGGCGACGTGGTGACGCTGGGCATCAAGGGCCTGGGCGAGCAGAGGCAGAAAGTGATTTCCTACACAGGGAAATAGACGCCCCCCTTGCCGCTCGCAACCGGCTTGGTATTTTAGGGGGGAGAACTCAGCTGTCCTCGTAGAGTCAAAAAGGCGAAGCCAGAAGGAAGCTGCTCCGCTGGCTTCGTTGGAGACGGGCATGAAAGTGATCGTTCTCGGCGCCGGCGTCATCGGCACCACCAGTGCCTGGTATCTGGCGCGCGCCGGCCACAACGTAACGGTCGTCGACCGGCAGCCCCAAGCAGCCCTTGAGACGAGCTTCGCCAACGGCGGCCAGATCTCCGTCAGCCATTCCGAGCCCTGGGCGAATCCTACGGCGCCCGTGAAGATCCTGCGCTGGCTCGGGCGCGAAGACGCGCCGCTTCTATTCCGTCCGCGTGCCGACCTCGGCGAGTGGCTCTGGGGACTGCGCTTCCTGGTGGAATGCATGCCCGGGCGCACACGACACAACACCGCGGAGGCGTTCGCCCTGGCCCTGTACAGCCGGGAACAGCTCGGCCAGCTGCGACGCGACACAGGCATCAGTTATGAAGCGAGGACCTCCGGTATCCTGCATCTGTACGAGGAACGGCGCGAGTTCCAACATGCTTCCCGGCAGGTCGGCTCCCTCAGGTGGCCGGGACTCGAACTGGAAATCAAGACGCCGGATGAATGTCTCCAAATCGAGCCCGCCCTGCGCGACTCGAGGATCAGTGTTGTCGGGGGTGTTCTTGCAGGCTCTGATGAAAGCGGCGACGCCCAGCTTTTCACCAGGAATCTTTCGGACCTATGTCGCGCACAGGGCGTCGAGTTCCGCTTCAACGTCAGCGTCAGGGCCTTGGAGGCTGGCCGCGGCGGTATCGAGCGGGCTGTGATAGATGACGAAGCTGGCATAGAGGAATCCCTGCGCGCGGACGCCTATGTCATAGCGCTAGGGAGCTACAGCCCTCTTCTCCTCGCGCCTCTCGGGATATCGATTCCCGTATACCCGGTCAAGGGCTACTCCATCACCTTGCCCCTCGAGCCAGACAGCGTGGCGCCCCAGATCAGCCTGACCGACCACGCACGAAAAATCGTCATCTCCCGGCTTGGCAATCGCCTGCGCGTGGCCGGCACGGCTGAATTGAACGGCTACGACACCGAGATGAACGTCGCCCGTTGCAACGCGCTGGTCAAGCGCTGCTTCGAGTGGTTTCCAAAGGCGGGACGGTCCGAAGGCGCTCAGTTCTGGACGGGCTTGCGCCCAGCGACGCCGAGCAATCTGCCGTTGATCGGAAGGTCAAAGTATCCGAACCTGTTCTTGAATACCGGTCACGGCACGTTAGGATGGACCCTCGCCTGCGGGTCGGGGCGTGCTCTTGCCGACATCGTCAGCGGACGCACGCCTGAACCCGAATTCGGTTTCCTCGAATTGCGAAACGCGAGAAAAGGGGCGACCTCCTCGGTCGCTCCCCGTCCGACAGGCTAGCGCACTATTTCGCGCCGGCCGCAGCCCTTTTCCTCGCCGTTACCAGCCGGGGCTTAGGTACGGCCTCGACGGTCAGCTCGCGCACGAAGTTTGGCAGCGCAAACAGAGCCTGATGAATCCCGCCGTTGTAGTACTGCAGATGAGGCAGGCCGCGGTTGCCGATCCGGCTATCGATCTCACCTGGGCTCACCGAAGCGACGTCGGTGGAGTCCGAGCACGCGCACATCGACCACAGGCAGCCGTACAGGGGTATGAACATGGTGTACGGCCGGGCGACCTTGAACATCTTCGCGAGGCGGCCATAGAGCAGCTTCACGCGCTCGGGCCTAGACCAGGGCGACCCCATATGCAGAGTCAGGATGCCCCCTGGGGAGAGTGCCCGCTTGCAGTCCCGGAAGAAGGACTCTTCATACAGGGCCGTAGCGGGACCGATCGGGTCGGGCAGGTCGAGGGCGATGTGGTCGAACTTCTCCTTGGTCTCGGCCAGGTACTTCAGGCCGTCCTCGATGAGCAGCTTCAGCTTGGGGTTGTCGAACACCCCACGGTGTACCGCGGCAAAATGCTCCTTGGCGATGTCGACCACCTTCCCGTCGAGTTCGACCATGACGACCTGCTCGACCGACGGGTGCTTCAGCGCCTCTTCCGCAGCTCCCCCATCGCCCCCGCCGATGATCAGCAGGCGCTTCGGCGCCGGGTGGGCGGTGAGCGCCGGGTGCATCAAAGTCTCGTGGTATACGAACTCCTCGCGCTCCGAGGTCATGAAGCAGCCGTCCAAGCGGAACAGCTTCCCGAACTGCGGCGTCTCGTGGATCTCCAGATCCTGGAAGCGCGTCTTCGCGGACTCGATGAGCTTGCTGGACCGCACGAAGAACCCGTAGTCCCCGTTGAGCCACTCGTTCATGAGGCGCTTGTCGCGGGGCACGTCGTGCTGCACATGCTCCTCAGGACGATAGACACCCATCAGGTCGGCGACGACCTGGCGCGCCTTCGCGCTGTTGTCCTGGGTGTAATTGCAGACGTAGACGTCGAGGGTGACGCTCTGGAGCTCCGGCCAGGTGTGCAGGGCGAGATGCGACTCTGCCAGCACCACCGTGCCCGTGACTCCGCCACCATCGAACTCGTGGAACAGGTCGCCGAGTATCGTAAGCCCGGCCCTGTTGATGGAGTCGTGACAAAAACGACGCAGCTCGGCTGCGTCAGTCAAGTACCGTGCATCCCCCCCGCAACGGTACAGATTGGCAACTATGTGTAATCCGTCCAATTTGCATAAATCCCCACGAGCGTTGACAAATGAGATGCAAGAATCAAGTTACGCGCATCTCCCCAATTGCCGCGTCGATCAACTTACGAGCGATGCTGATTCTAGCAGGCAAACGCGGCAAGTTTTCAAAATTTTCGATGTCGAACCAGCGCGCGTCCTCGATTTCGGCGCCGTCGATTAGAATTTCTCCGCTGTCGTAGTCGGCGAAGAACGCGATCATGAGCGAATGCGGAAACGGCCAAGGCTGACTGGCGAAGTAACGCACGTCTCGCACACGGATGCCAACCTCTTCATGTACCTCCCGCTCCAGGCACTGTTCCAAAGTCTCGCCTGGCTCGACGAACCCCGCCAAGGCGCTGTACACGCCTTTCGCGAACCGCGGCGAGCGCGCCAGGAGCAGCTCTCGACCCCGCCGCACCAACGCCATCACCGCCGGGGCCAAGCGCGGATACGCCACCAGCCCGCACGCCGGACATTCGCGGCTGCGCTCGCTCGTCCGAGGCGCGGTGGCCGCCCCGCACGCGCCGCAGTACTGATGCGAGCGGTCCCAATCGACCAGTTGCAGCGCCCGCCCCGCCAAGGCGAACTGAGCATCGTCCAGCGCGGCGAACAGTGCCCGCAGTCCCTGCCATACCCATCCTTCCGGTGCTGCATCGCCCGCCGCAATCTCGGCGGTGAAGCAATGGAGCTCGCCCAATACCCCAAGATATTGTGTTCGCCGCGGCATAATACCCAAAATATTGGGGTGACGGCAACGGGGCAATTCGACGGATGGCGGGGCGGTCACCAGCAGCTCGGCGCCCCGGAAAATGAACCAGAGCGAGCGCTCGGGCGCTTCGGCGGGGGGCTGAATGGCCGGCGCATAGCCTGCCGGCCGCTCGAAGGGCAGGCTCATGAAGGGCTCGCGCCAGAGCCGGCGAGTCAGGCCCGACGCAAGCGCCTGATCAGGCTGGAGGTGTCCCAGCGCCCCCCGCCCATCTTGGAGATCTCGTCGTAATAGCCGGCAACCATCTGTGTGACGGGCAGGAGGGCGCCGTTCTGGCTGGCGGTCTCGGCGCAGATGCGCAAGTCCTTTCTCATCCAGTCGACGGCGAAGCCGAAATCGAACTTGTCGTCAACCATGGTCTTGCCGCGGTTTTCCATCTGCCAGGACTGTGCGGCGCCCTTGGAGATCACGTCGAGCACCAGCTTCGCGTCGAGACCAGCCTTGAGAGCGAAATTCAGGCCTTCTGATAGACCTTGGACGAGCCCTGCGATGCAGATCTGGTTGACCATCTTCGTGAGCTGCCCCGCACCCGAGGGGCCGAGCAGCGTGACCGCCTTGGCAAAGTGTGCGATCGCCGGCTTGGCTCGTTCGAAAGCGGTCGCGTCGCCGCCGACCATGACGGTAAGCTGCCCGTTCTCGGCGCCGGCTTGCCCTCCTGAGACGGGCGCGTCCAGAAACTCGAAGCCGCGCTTTTTCGCCTCGCCGGCGAGCTCCCTCGCGACCTTCGCCGACGCGGTGGTGTGGTCGACGAAGATCGAACCCTTGGCCATCTTGTGGAAGGCTCCGTTCGGCCCGAGCGTCACCTCACGCAGGTCCGGGTCGTCGCCCACACAGGAAAAGACGATCTCCGCCCCCTCGGCCGCCTTGGCTGGGGTCTCCGCGAGACGCCCCTTGTGCTTCGCCACCCACGTCTCAGCCTTTGCGCGACTGCGGTTGTACACGGTCACCTCGTGCGCGCCTCGTGCCACGAGATGGCCGGCCATGGGGAAACCCATCACGCCGAGTCCGATAAACGCGAGTTTGCTCACTGCGCCTCCGTTACGGGTATTTCTCGCCAAGGAGGCGAGATTCGCCGATAATTATAAGGTTTCGACTCACCTTCTCGGTCCCTTCCGCGTAATGAGCCAGGACTTGACCAACGCGATTCGTGCGTTGGCCATGGACGCCGTGCAGGCGGCGAATTCGGGCCATCCAGGCATGCCCATGGGAATGGCGGAGATCGCCTTGGCGCTCTGGGGCCGGCACCTGCGTCATAACCCGGCCAACCCGAGGTGGGCAGACCGCGACCGCTTCGTGCTCTCCAACGGGCATGGCTCGATGCTGCTTTACGCCCTGCTGCACCTTACCGGCTACGACCTGCCGATGGACGAGATCAAGCGGTTCAGGCAGCTGCATTCCAAGACGGCGGGCCACCCTGAATTCGGGCTCGCTCCGGGCGTGGAAACCACGACCGGGCCGTTGGGGCAGGGGCTGGCGAACGCGGTCGGCATGGCGATCGCCGAACGACTGCTTGGTGCCGAGTTCAACCGCCCCGGGTTCGAACTCGTCGATCATCACACCTATGTTTCGGTCGGCGACGGCTGCCTGATGGAGGGAATCTCACATGAAGCCTGCTCGCTCGCCGGAGCTCTCGCATTGGGCAAGCTCGTCGCCCTCTACGACGATAACCACATCTCCATCGATGGCGACGTCAAGGGCTGGTTCCGGGACGACACGCCGAAGCGATTCGAAGCCTACGGCTGGCATGTCATCGCCAAAGTCGACGGTCATGACGTCGACGCCGTCGACCGGGCCATCCGCGCGGCCAGGGGGGTCACGGACAGGCCGAGCCTGATCTGCTGCCAGACGGTCATCGGCAAGGGCTCTCCCAAGCGCGCAGGGACCGCCAAGGCCCACGGCGAGGCGCTCGGCGCAGACGAGGTCGCTGCGACGCGCGCTGCGATCGGCTGGCGCTATCCACCGTTCGAGATCCCCCGGAGCGTCTACGAGGGCTGGGATGCGCGCGGGAAGGGCGCGAAGCTCGAGCGCGAGTGGAACGACAAGTTCACAGCCTACGAGAAATCGCACCCCGAGCTTGCGCGCGAGTTCCGTCGCCGGGTCGCAGGCGAACTTCCGGCACGATGGGACGCGCATTGCAAAGAACTGCTCGACCGCATCTCAACCAGGGCGGAATCCATCGCGACCCGGAAGGCCTCCCAGAACACGATCGAGGGGCTTGTCCCCGTACTCCCGGATCTCGTCGGCGGCTCGGCCGACCTCACCGGCTCCAACCTGACCCAGTGGCCCGGCGCCAAGCCGATCGGCACCCAAGGGGGCGGGAATTACCTGTTCTACGGAGTGCGCGAATTCGGCATGAGCGCGGTGATGAACGGGATCGCGCTGCACGGAGGGCTGATCCCCTATGGCGGCACCTTTCTCACGTTCTCGGACTACTCGAGGAACGCGCTGCGCATGGCGGCACTCATGAAGGTCCGCTCGATTTTCGTGTTTACCCACGACTCGATCGGCCTGGGAGAGGACGGGCCCACACACCAGTCGATCGAGCACGCAGCGGCGCTGCGCGCCATCCCCGGAATGGACGTGTGGCGGCCCTGCGATTCGGTCGAGTCTGCGGCCGCGTGGATCGCGGCGATAGAGCGCAGGGACGGGCCGAGTTCGCTCTTGTTCACCCGGCAGAACGTGCCTTTTCAGATACGCGATCCCTATACCGTCGCTGCTATCCGCCGCGGCGGCTACATCCTGTCGGACGCGCAACATCCCAAGGTCATCATCGTCGCCACCGGGTCGGAGGTGCAGCTCGCCATGGGGGCCAAGCAGAAGCTAGCCGAGGAGGGCATCGCGGTACGCGTTGTCTCTATGCCCTGCACGTCGGTCTTCGACAGACAGCCGCCGATGTACCGGGACGTGGTGCTGATCCCGACCCTCCGCAAGGTCGCGGTCGAGGCCGGTGTTGGAGACTTCTGGCGCAAGTACGTGGGGCTGGAGGGTGCGGTGGTCGGCATCGACCGCTATGGCGAGTCCGCCCCGGGAGCGAAGCTGTTCGAGTATTTTGGCTTTACCGTCGATAACGTCGTGAACGCCGTGAAGAGCGTTCTCAAATAAGCGAAGGAGCACTGCATGAGCATTCGAGTCGCTATCAACGGCTACGGCCGCATCGGCCGCAACATCCTGCGCGCCCACTACGAGGGCGGGAAGCGACACGACCTCCAGTTCGTCGCCCTGAACGACCTGGGCAGCGCGGAGACCAACGCGCACCTAACGCGATACGACACGGTGCACGGAAAGTTTCCCGGGACAGTCGCTGTGGCGGGCGACGCCATGGTCGTAAACGGCGACCGTATCCAGGTTTGCGCCAAGCGCAATCCGGCCGAGCTGCCGTGGAGGGACCTCAAAGTGGACGCGGTCCTCGAATGCACCGGTCTGTTCACGAGCAAGGAGAAGGCGTCGGCCCATCTTGCGGCAGGGGCGAAGAAGGTGATCATTTCCGCGCCGGGCGGGAAGGACGTGGACGCGACCGTCGTCTACGGCGTGAACCACAATACGCTGAAGGCGTCGCACACCGTGATCTCGAACGCCTCGTGCACCACCAACTGCCTAGCCCCGCTGGTGAAGGCGCTCGATGATCGCATCGGGGTGGTGAGCGGCCTCATGACCACGGTGCACAGCTATACCAACGACCAGGTTCTGACCGACGTCTATCACGAAGACCTGCGCCGGGCGCGCTCGGCGAGCATGAACATGATTCCCACTAAGACCGGAGCGGCGGCGGCGGTGGGCCTGGTTCTCCCTCACCTGAACGGCAAGCTAGACGGCTTCTCGATCCGGGTGCCGACCATCAACGTGTCGCTCGTCGACCTCTCGTTCGTCTCCAAACGCGCGACGACCGTCGACGAGGTCAACAACGCGGCGAAGCAGGCCTCCGAGACCGATCTCAAGGGCATCCTCGAATACACCAAGGAACCCCTCGTGTCGAGCGATTTCAACCACAACTCCGCTTCGTCGGTATTCGACGCGACCATCACCAAGGTGTCCGGAGGCACCCTGGTGAAGGTCTTTTCCTGGTACGACAACGAATGGGGATTCAGCAACCGGATGCTAGACGTGACCGTCGCGTTGATGGCCGCCAAGTAGCATGTCGGTGCTTAAGATGTCAGGGCTCGACCTGCGCGGCAAGCGGGTGTTCATGCGTGTGGATTTCAACGTCCCGATCCAGAACGGCAAGCTCACCGACGACACGCGCATCCGCGCCTCGCTGCCGGGCATCAAGGACGCCTTGTCCCGTGGCGCCCGTCTGCTTCTTACCTCGCACCTTGGGCGCCCGACTGAAGGCGAATACGACGAGAAGGAGTCGCTCGCGCCTGTCGCGAGGCGTCTGTCGTCCCTCCTTGGCATGGACGTGCCCTTGAAGCGCGACTGGCTGGGCGGGGTCGTTGTGGAACCCGGCCACGCGGTCCTGCTCGAGAATTGCCGCTTCAATAAGGGGGAGAAGAAGGACGACGACGCCTTGTCCAAGAAGATGGCTGCCCTGTGCGATATCTATGTCAACGACGCCTTCGGTACCGCCCACCGAGCGGAGGCCACGACTCACGGGATCGCGAAGTTTGCGCCGGTGGCATGCGCTGGCCCACTCATGGCGGCCGAGATAGAGGCCCTCTCGAAGGCGCTCGAGCGACCGGCGCGTCCCCTGGTGGCGATCGTGGCCGGCTCCAAGGTCTCCACCAAGCTGACGGTACTAGGCGCCTTGTCGGAGAAGGTCGACCGCCTCATCCCGGGGGGCGGCATCGCCAACACTTTCATGGTTGCCGCCGGGATCGAGGTCGGCAGGTCGCTGGTGGAGCCGGAGCTCGTCGGTGAAGCCAGGCGCATCTCGGACAACCTGCGCGGCAAGGGTGGCGAGGTTCCCCTTCCGACCGACGTGGTCTGTGCCAAAACCATAGGTGCAACGGCGAAGGCGGAGATCAAACCGGTTGGAGAGATCGCGGCGGATGACATGATCCTGGACATCGGCCCGAAGACCGCTGCGGCCTTCGCGAAATCGCTCGCGGGCGCCGGGACGATCGTGTGGAACGGACCAGTCGGGGTATTCGAGTTCGAGCAGTTCGCCCAAGGGACGCGGGCGATCGCCGAGGCCATCGCCGCTTCCAAGGCGTTCTCCCTTGCCGGGGGCGGGGAGACGCTGGCCGCGATCGCCAAGTACGGCGTCGCGGACCGGATTTCCTACGTATCTACCGGAGGCGGCGCTTTTCTCGAGTTTCTAGAAGGAAAGAGGCTCCCTGCGATCGAGATTCTCGAAGAGCGCGCCGCGACCTAGGATCGCGCAGCTTGTGCTACTTGGCCGGCTTGGAATCGATCCCGGCGGCGCGCCCGAGCTCGCGGTGCACCCGCGCGACGCGCTCGACTTCGCCCTTGGCGGCGAAGCGCTCGTAGAAACCTTCTACGCGGAAAGCCTTCATTTGCTCCTGCCAGGGCGCCAACCGGTCTTCCCAGCGCTTCAGCCGGCTTTCTGCCGGATCGCCGTCCTCGCGGGCGAGGTCGGCGCAGACGCGGATCATCGCCTTGAGGGTCACGGGCTTGGTAACCATGTAGTTGCCGTGGCCCCAAGCCTCGCCCCAGACCCGCTCGGCCGCCTTGAGGAAGTCGCGCACCATGCCGTAGTAGCGCGGTACCTCCTTACTGCTGCCGCCGGCGACCTGGATGCGGCGCCAGTCGCGGTTCACCCAGCGGTGCAACTCGTTGAACAGCTCCGCCTGCAGGATCCACTTGTCCTGCTGGCTGCGTCCGCCGAGGCGGTTGATCCGATACCGAAGGGGACTGTCGCCTTCGCTATAAAGGTTGCCGACGAGCCGCGCGGCGAATTTGCGGTGCGGCTCGGCCCAAGACACGCGCTCGTACAGGTCCACGAGGTGGCTCTTGTTGATGCGCGTGGGAGTGGAGTTGATGATCACGAACATTTCGGTGGCGAAGTCTTCGCTGCGTCCGTCGAAGATCACGCAGGGAACGTTGATCGTCTTGGCGTCGTCGGGACGTTCCTCGAGGTAGAACCGCAACGCCGCGAGCCGGTGCTGGCCGTCGATGATGAGGAACTTTGCCTGGGGCTCGGCGAGCTGTCCCACGCCGTCCTGACCGCTCAGCGGCTGGAAGCGCAGCTTTTCCGGGGTGAAGAGCAGCACTGTTCCGGGGATCGGGGGCTGGGTGATGGCCGTCTCGTAGAAATTCTTCAGCTGGCGCACCTTCGCGCGAGACAACGTCCTCTGGAACGCCCGGTCGGTCCGCTCGATCTTGGCTATGAATTGTGCGATATCGTCGTCCTGGGAGATGCGCGCGGGGGCGATTTCCTCGCCTTCGCCGTAGAAGCGGCTGATGAAGCGGACCTTGGCGAGCAGCTCGGGGGCGCGCACGCTGCCGAAGTAGAAAATTCCGTCCTTCTGGCGAATCTGGGTGGCAAGCACGTATGTTTCTCCCATACCGTTTCAGGCCGGGGTTGGACCTTCTTGTATCCCATGGCCCAAGGCCGCCGCCCTGAGATTCCAGCCCCCGACTACGAAGGCCCGGCGGTGGCGCAGACCGGAAATATAGCCGAAAGTAGGCCCCGAATGCCAAAATTCAGTGGAGCCGTTTCCTCGGAGGTTGGATGAGCAGAAGCACCAAGATCGTCGCTACGCTCGGGCCGGCGTCGAGCGATCCGCAAACGCTCGAGCGCATGTTCCTAGCTGGAGTGGACATCGTGCGCATGAATTTCTCGCACGGCACGGCTGCGGACCACGAGCGACGCGCGGAGATCGTGCGCGAGACCTGTCGGACAACCGGGCGCACGGTCGGAATCATGGCTGACCTGCAGGGCCCCAAGATCCGCATCGGAAAATTCAAGGAGGGAAACGTCACGCTCGGCCCGGGCGATTCCTTCGTGCTCGACGCCGAGTGCGAGCTGGGCGGGGACGGTCGAGTCGGGCTCGACTACAAGGAGCTGCCGCGCGATGTCCGCCCGGGCGACGTGCTGCTTCTCGATGACGGAAGGATCGTGCTCGAAGTGGAGCGGGTCACGGGGAACGAAGTGCACAGCCGGGTGCGCCACGGCGGCGTTCTTTCGAATAACAAGGGCATAAACCGCCTGGGCGGCGGGCTGACTGCGCCCGCTCTCCCGCCCAAGGACATGGAGGACATCCGGACCGCCGCGAAGATCAAGGTGGACTACCTCGCCGTGTCTTTCCCCAAGTCGAGCGCGGACATGTACATGGCGAGGCAGCTGCTGCGCGCGGCGGGCGCGGACGCCTTTCTCATCGCGAAGATCGAGCGCGCCGAGGCAGTCGAGCCCAAGGCGCTCACCGACATCATGTCCGGATGCGAGGGCATCATGGTTGCCCGGGGCGACCTTGCCGTCGAAGTCGGCGACGCCTCGGTCCCCGCGTTGCAGAAGCGCATGATCCGCATGGCGCGGGAGCAGAACAAGCTCACGATCACCGCCACGCAGATGATGGAATCGATGATCTCCAACCCGGTACCGACGCGCGCCGAGGTCTCGGACGTCGCCAACGCGGTCCTCGACGGTACCGACGCCGTGATGCTCTCAGCCGAGACGGCGACCGGCAAATACCCCGTGGAGACGGTCGCGGCGATGAGCCGCATCTGCGAGGTCGCCGAAAGCTCGGCCGAGGTGACGCTGGACCGCGATTTTCTCGATCGGGTCTTCACGCGCGTCGACCAGTCGATCGCGATGGCGGCGCTGTTTACGGCCTACCATCTCAAAGTGAAGGCAATCGCGGCGCTCACCGAATCGGGCTCGACCGCGCTGTGGATGTCTCGCCTCAACTGCGGGGTGCCTATCTACGCGCTGACGTCCCAGACCGTGACGCGGTACCGCTGTGCCCTTTTTCGCGACACCTACCCCCTCATGGTGAAATATGTGGGAGACGACCGCGAGGAGCTGCTCGCGGAGGCCGAGAAGGTCCTGGTGAGGAACGGCGTGGTGCAGCAGGGCGATCTGATCGTGATCACGATCGGCGAGCCGATCGGCAAGGCCGGGGGCACCAACACGATGAAGATCGTGAGGGTCGGCGAGCACCGCCGCGGCTAGCGGCCGCGCGCGGTGAGGGTTTCGTGTGAGAGCGCCGCCCGCCCCCGAGCTACTTGCGCTCAACACCGCCACGGTCCAGGAAAGGTGGACCCTGCGCGAGATCATCGACGGCTGCGTGCGGCATCGTTTCGGCGGCATTTCGCCCTCGCGGGAGCGGCTTGCCCAGACTGGCGTCAAGGAGGCGGCGAGGGCGACCCGGGGCAGCGGCCTCACCGTCGCGGCGCTCCACGGCGGGGGGAGGTTTCCGGCACCGGAAAGGAAGGGGCGCGACGCCGCGATCGACGACACGCGGCGAGCAATCGATGAGGCTGCGGCGCTCGAAGCGCGCTGCCTCGTGCTCGTAGAGGGCAGCTTGCCGGAGGATTCCAAGGACCTGGCGGGAACGCGCGAGATGGTGCGGGACGGCATCGGGGAAGTGGTCGATCACGCCCGGGCGGCGGGCGTGCCGCTGGCGATCGAACCGCGGCACCCCATGCACTGCGCCGGCCAGGGGTGCGTGAATACTCTGGCGCAGGCGCTCGACCTGTGCGACGAGCTCGATCGAGGCGGCGCCGCGCTGGGGGTCGCGGTCGACGTCTACCATGTCTGGTGGGATCCCCAGCTCAAGGTGCAGATCGAGAGGGCCTCCGACCGCCGTCTGCTCGTTTTCCAGATCAGCGACTGGCTGCGCTCGTCTAAGAACATCCCAGCCGACCGGGGAATGATGGGGGACGGCGTCATAGACCTCCCGCTCGTTCGCTCATGGATGGAGGAGGCCGGATACCGCGGCTTCCATGAGGTGGAGATCCTGTCCGCTGGCAACTGGTGGCGGCGTGACCCTGACGAAGTCCTCGCAACCTGCCGCGTCCGACACCAGACTGCCTGCTAGGCCGACGGCCAAACGGTTAGAATTACCCGCTTTCCCTCAGCTTTCCGGCAACAAGGAACTTCAATGGACCGCAACCTTCTATCCAAGACCGCCGCAGCCATGGTCGCCAAGGGCAAGGGGCTGCTCGCCGCGGACGAATCGAGCGGCACGTGCGAGAAGCGCTTCAAATCGGTCGGTGTCGACAGCACCGAAGCGAACCGGCGCGCGTACCGCGATCTCCTTTTTACGACCAAGGGCGTCGAGGATTTCGTCAGCGGCGTGATCCTGTTCGACGAAACACTGCGGCAGAGCACTGTCTCCGGCGACGAGCCCTTTCCGGAGTACCTGGCCGCAAAGGGCGTCATTCCCGGAATCAAGGTCGACAAGGGCACGCACGACCTCGCGCTTTCACCCGGCGAGAAGATCACCGAGGGACTGGACGGCCTGCGGGCAAGGCTCGAGGAATACTTCAGGCTTGGCGCGCGCTTCGCCAAGTGGCGCGCGGTCATCACCATCGGGGCGGGAATTCCGACCCATTCCTGCCTCTACGCCAACGCCCATGCCCTCGCGCGCTACTCGGCGCTCTGCCAGGAAGCGTCCATCGTTCCCATCGTCGAGCCCGAGGTCCTGCTCGACGGCGACCACACGATAGAGCGCTGCTACGAGGCGACGGAGGCGACCCTGTCCGCCCTGTTTGCATCGCTGCGCGCGTACAACGTATCGCTCGAGCACACCATTCTCAAGGCCTCCATGGTGGTGTCGGGCAAGGACTGCCCGAGACAGGCTGGGGTGGAGCGGGTCGCCGAGGAGACGGTGCGCTGCCTCAAGCGTACGGTTCCCGCTGCGCTCCCCGGGGTCGTGTTCCTGTCGGGCGGCCAGAGCGACGAAGCGGCGACCGCGCACCTCAACGAGATGGCAAGGATGCCCAACCTGCCCTGGCCGCTCACGTTCTCCTACAGCCGCGCGCTCCAGAATCCGGCTCTCAAGGCATGGCGCGGAACGCCGGGCAACGTCGCCACGGCGCAGCGCGCGTTCCATCACCGCGCCCGGATGAATAGCCTGGCTTCGCAGGGCAAGTACCGCGCCGATCTCGAGAAGCAGGCGGCTTGAGGCATGGCGGCTGCGCTCTACGAATCGAGCATCAAGAGCCTTCCCCTTCTCGGCCGGGGCAAGGTCCGCGACATGTATGCGGTCGGCGACGACCACCTGCTGATCGTCACGACGGACAGGCTGTCGGCCTTCGATGTGATCCTGCCCGACCCGATCCCGGACAAGGGACGGGTGCTGAACGAGCTCTCCAACTTCTGGTTCAGGAAGCTCGAGCATGTCGTGCCGAACCACCTCGACGGGATGGCGCCGGACACGGTAGTCAAAGGCGGCGAGGAAGCCGCGCAGGTGAGGGGACGCTCGGTGGTGGCGAAGAAGCTCAAGCCGCTGCCGATCGAAGCGGTAGTGCGAGGCTATCTCATCGGCTCCGGATGGAAGGACTACCAGAAGACCGGCGCAGTCTGCGGCATTCCCCTGCCGAAGGGCCTCAAGCAGGCAGACAAGCTGCCCGAGGTGATCTTCACGCCCGCGACCAAGGCCGAAATGGGCGCGCACGACGAGAACATCTCGTTCGCCCAGACCGAGAAGCTGATCGGCAAGGACCTCGCCGCGAAGGTTCGGGACGTGAGCATCCGTCTGTACCGGGAAGCGGCGGACTTCGCCCGCGAGCGGGGCATCATCATCGCCGACACCAAGTTCGAATTCGGCACCGACGCGAAGGGGAATCTCGTTCTGATCGACGAGGCCCTGACGGCGGACTCCTCGCGATTCTGGCCTGTCGACCAGTACCGCCCGGGATCGAGCCCGCCCTCGTTCGACAAGCAATACGTCCGGGATTACCTGGAGACGCTCGACTGGAGCAAGACCCCGCCCGCGCCGCGGCTGCCGGCGGAGGTCATCGCCAGGACCTCGGAGAAGTATCGCGAGGCCCTCCACCGCCTGACCGGAAGAAAACTGGGAGCATAGAAATGGCCAGCGCCTTGCCGCTCGTCGGGATCGTCATGGGAAGCGCCAGCGATTGGGACGTGATGAAAGAAGCCGCCAAGCAGCTCGGCGACTTCTCCGTTCCCTTCGAGAGCAAGGTGCTCTCGGCGCACCGTACCCCCGACGCGCTTGAGGCGTGGGTGAAGCGGTTGAGTGCCGGAGGCGCTCGCTGCTTCATCGCCGGAGCGGGGGGCGCGGCCCACCTCGCCGGGGTCATCGCGGCGAAAACAACTCTGCCGGTGCTGGGCGTGCCCATGCCGTCCAAGTACCTGCACGGACACGACTCGCTGCTCTCGATCGTGCAGATGCCCAAGGGCATCCCCGTCGCGACTTTCGCGATCGGCGAGGCCGGCGCCGCCAACGCAGGGCTCTTCGCGGTTTCCATGCTCGCTCTGGCGGACTCGAAGCTCGCCGAGCGGCTCGCGCAATTCCGCGCGGCGCAGGCCGAGGCCGTGATGAACGCCAAGCTGCCGGCCTGACCGGCGTCTCGCTTGCCGCTGATCAAAGAAGCTGCGGCGATCCTCCGCAGTGGAGGTCTGGTCGCCTTTCCCACGGAGACGGTGTACGGATTGGGCGCTGATGCGTCCAACCCCGCGGCCGTAGCGAGGATCTACCAGGTGAAGGGTCGGCCTTCCGCGCACCCCGTGATCGTCCATATCGCCGACGCCGCGCAGCTTCAGAAATGGGTGCGCGAAATCCCCGAGCACGCGGCCAGGCTGGCGGCGCGGTTCTGGCCCGGCCCGCTGACGCTGGTACTGCGGCGCGCGGCGTGGGTCCACGACGGGCTGACCGGCGGCCAGGACACCATAGGCCTGCGGGTTCCCGGGCATCCGGTCGCTCTCGCTCTGCTCCGGGAATTTGGCGGGGGCATCGCCGCTCCGTCGGCGAACAGGTTCGGACGCATCAGTCCTACCTCGGCGGAGCATGTGCTGAGCGACCTGAACGGAGACGTCGACATGATCCTGGACGGCGGACCGTGCGAGATCGGGATCGAATCGACGATCGTGGATCTCTCTCGCGGCAGGCCGGTGGTCCTGCGCCCCGGGCGGATCAGCGAAGACGAGATCGTCCAAGCCCTGGGCGTGGCGTCATCGCCGCCTGATTCGGCGGCGCCGCGCACTCCCGGCGCGCTCGTGTCTCATTACGCGCCGCGGCGTCCCTTGCGTCTGCTCGGGCACGGCGATTGGAACGCGCGGGGGCAGGGCGCCTCCGCGCGGTGCGCCGTGATGTCCTTCCAAGCTCGCCCGGCCGGCGACGCTTCAGCGCTGTGGATCGAAGCATCGCGGAATCCGCAGCGCTACGCGCACGATCTCTACGCCAACCTGCGTGCGCTGGATTCCTCAGGCTGCGAGGAAATCCTGGTGGAGGACCCGCCCGCTACCGTGGCCTGGGCAGCCGTGCGGGACCGGCTCAGCCGCGCCTGCTCGGAGTGGGGATCGACGCCTCCCGGCGCGCGATGAGCCTCGCGAAGTTGTCGAGCGACGTCAGGTGCGCGTAGATCCGGCCCATGATCCCCTTGCGGATGAGCGTCTTATGCTGCGCCGCGTTGAGGAGTTCTAGTCTCTTTTCATCGACGCGGTACATACCTCCGAAGGTCACGGACGCGCCCTTCACGGAGGCCTGCAGCGTGAATCCTTCGAGCAGCGCATAGTCCGCGAGAATCGCGCACATCTCGCGGCCGCGTTCGATATCCGCCTCGTAATCCCGCAGAAGCTTCTCGATCGCCAGCCAGCGAGGCAGGGGGGCTCCCGCATGGTCGAACATGCGTTCCCCGTCCTCGGATAAGGCGTCCTTCTCGACGCAGATCAAGCGCTCGTCTTGCTCGACGGCGTTCAACGTGACGCGCGCCATGCAGAAGGGATACCGGCGAAGATACGCGGGCAGGTAGACCGAGGGATCCCAGCCGCCTTCGCTCAGGAAGAGATTCTCGCCCCCGCCGACGCCGAGGACTGCGACGGGGCTGTACGCTTTCCCCTCGTCGGTCGACACGAACGCCAACGGATAGTCGCGTGACGCGACGCCGAATTCCGAATAGGAAATCGGCACGGCGTTGGTCTTGCGGCAGAACTCCGGAATCTCCCCGGGGGTGGGCAGGCGGATCTTGCGGTCTTTCTGCAGCGGTACTATTTCGCGGTAGCCGAAGGGCGGGTTAATCAGCATGGCGATTGTGGCGGAGGGGGCCTTTTGCGGCTAAAATTGGAAAAACGTGGGGTTGTAGCTCAGCTGGGAGAGCGTCGCGTTCGCAATGCGAAGGTCGGGAGTTCGATCCTCCTCAACTCCACCAGCTTCCATACCTCAAGCTCCTGCACACAAAGCTTGGCCGGGCCTTCGTTTCACCCTAGGCGCTCAGCTTCATCGGAAGGATGACCATTTGCATGCTGCGCAGATGGAAGCGCCGCTGCAGCGCCATGGCTGCCTGGTTGTGAAGCAGCCGCGTCATCCAGTTCTCCCGGCCGAAAATGAGCTTGCTCGTGAAGAACACCGCGTTCGGAAACTCGGTGAGGACGCGCTCGGCCAGCCGCGTGAACTCGTCGATGGGGTCGGTACCAAAGGACAAATAGGACTTCGCGGCCCAACCCTTGCTGTTGCAGAAGTTGACGAAGTAGGAGAGCGAGGCGTTCGCGTCGACCTTCATCGCAGCGAGGTCCTCGCGACCGCCGAAGCTTTGAGAGTCGACGGTTCGCGCGTTGACGAAGATGAAGTTTTTGAAGTGGTCCGGGAACATGCGCTGGACCCACAGCAAGGCGTGCAGACCCCCGCCTCGCGAGGAACCCACGAGGAACACCGCGGTGGGTTTTATGGGATCCGGCCTGGGCGGGTTGGCGACGCTTCCGAAATCGATTCCCGAGAAGTCGGCGTCGATCTTTCTGAGGAGTACCTTGGTCTCGTCGTCGTGGCGACGGATTTTCATGCACGCGGCGAAGCTCGCGCCGATGATGAGGATCGCGAGCCAGCCGCCGTCCCTGAACTTCTCGGAGAGGAGCACGATCAGAATGGTCGTGCAGACAACGAATCCGGCAGCGGAAAGGGCGAGCCTGCCCGCCCAGTTGCTGCCATGGCGGCGTTCACCCCAGTACAGGCATAGGCCGAACAGGGATACGGCGAAGGTGAGAAACACGCTCACGCTGTAGAGGACGACCAAGGTCGCGACGCTGCCTCCCGTCCACAGGAGAATGACCAGGGATGCGACTCCCATGACCAGCACTCCGTTCTCCGTGACCAGCCGGGTCGAGAGGTAGCGGAACTGGTGCGGCACCCACGAATCGGCCGCCATGTTCGCGAGCACCGCCGGCCCGCCCAGAAAGCCCGTGTTCGCCGCGACGAAGAGCAGACCCGCCTCAAGCGCCAGGACGACGATTAGCGCGGACTGAGCGACGCCGGTTTCCCATCCGAAACTGCCGATGATGGCGCCAAAGGCGACCGCGTTGAGGGTCTGCCCCTCGGTCGGCTTCGCGCCCCACAGCAGGTACAGCAGGATTATTCCTCCGGCGGTGAAGGCCAGTGAAAGCGCCATGTAGAGCATGGTGACCTTTCCGGTGTGCACGCGCGGCTCGGCGAGGACGTTCACGTTGTTGGACACGGCTTCCAGCCCGGTGTACGTTCCTCCTCCCTGGGAATAGGCCAGCAGGAGTAGCGCGGCGAATCCGACCCAGCCGAGCTGACCCGTGAGATCCGAAGTCACGCGGCCGACCTCGGGAATAAGCCCGGGCAGCGCCGTCGCCTGCGCGAGCACGCCGTAGACGATCAGGAAGGCGTGCGTGAGCACGAAACCGAGGAAGATGGGCAGCAGGACCGCGATCACTTCCTTCATCCCGCGGAGGTTGAGCATCACCAGCACCACGATGATCACGACCTCGGTGGCGAGCTTGTACGGCTGCCAGGTCAGCGGCAGGAGCGAGAAGAACGCGTCGACTCCGCTCGCTATCGAAATCGAGATCGTCAGGACGTAATCCAGAACGAGCGCCGCACCCGAAGTCAGCCCCGCATAGGGGCCGATCAGGCGCGTGGCGACCCGGTAGCCGCCGCCCCCCGTGGGAAACAGCTCGATGACCTGGTTGTACGCAAGCGCGATGATGAACACGGTGGCCGCAGTGGCAAGCGCGAGGTACAGGCCGAGATGAGTGTGCTCCCCCAGGGCGCGGAACGCCTCCTCGGGGCCGTAGCAGGAGGAGGATATGCCGTCCGCTCCCAGGCCGACCCAAGCAAAGAACGCGGCGAGCGCGATATGTCTGCGGGTTTTCGCGTCCAGCGGATCGAGTGGTTTGCCAAAGAGCCGTCGCCGCAGATTGGTGAAGGCGCTCATGAGTCCGCACTGCGCCGCGACGCGATGCCCTTCTCGAGACGGCGCGCGAACACCGCCATCTCCTTCGCGGCCTGCATGTCGCCTTTCTTTTCGGCTACTTCTATCCCCTTGCGGAAGGTCGCAAGGGCCTCCTCATCGCGTCCGTTTCCCGCCAGTGCGCTCCCCAGAAGCTTCCATGCCGCCGAATACCCGGGGTCCTTCTCGAGCGCGGCGCTGAGATGCGTGACGGCGGCTCCGTAGTTGGTGTGCTTCAGGTATTCGGATCCGAGGGAAAAGCGCAGGAGCGCGCCGTCCCTGGGTGTGTCCACGAGCTTCAGGAGGTTCACGATCTGCTGTGAAGTCATGCCTTACCCGCTGCTGGCGCCTCCCAGGCGAGCGCGGATATTATAACTGTTCGTCCCACACGCCCCGTGGTTCGCCATGACACGATCGGTCGTCTCCACGCAGAACGCTCCCGCGGCGATCGGCACGTACTCGCAGGCCGTTCGCGCTGGCGACACGCTGTACCTCTCCGGACAGATCGGGCTCGATCCGGCCACCGGCCAGCTCGTAGAGGGCATCGACAAGCAGATCCATCGCGTTTTCGGAAATCTCAAGGCCGTGGCCGAGGCGGCCGGCGCTTCGCTCGCCGACGTCGCAAAGCTCAGCGTCTACCTCACGGATCTGGCCAACTTCGCCCGTGTCAATGAGGCGATGGAGAAATATTTCGCTCAGCCCTATCCGGCGCGCGCCGTCGTCGGCGTCGCATCGCTTCCGCGCGGGGCGCTGATCGAGGCGGACGCGATCATCGTGCTCTCGCGTTGAGGCCGAATCGAGGCGGCGTGCGGAGGGAATCCGGCCGGAACTCTCGGAACAGGACTGCCGGCCGGACGATCGCGGGGAAGCTCGCGAAGCTGGGGATTCACCGAGACTTCGACCTGGTATTGCATCTGCCGCTTCGATACGAGGATGAGACGCGGCTCACGCCTATCGCGCAAACGGCCCCGGGTGATCCGGTACAGGTTGAGGGGACGGTGCGCGCGACCGAGGTCGTCTACCGTCCCAGGCGTCAGCTCGTCTCGCACATCCGGGACGAGACCGGGGAACTCGTGCTGCGATTCTTCAATTTTTACGGCAGCCAGGCAAGGGCGCTCGCGCCGGGTGCGACCGTTCGCGCTTTCGGGGAGGTGCGCACCGGGTTTTTCGGCGGCGAGATGGCGCATCCGCGCTTTCGCGTGCTGCACGGCGATGTGCCGCTCCCGACAGCGCTCACGCCGATCTACCCGACGACCTCGGGCCTCGGGCAATCGGCGCTGCGGCGCTTGATCGAGGAGGCGCTCTCACGCGAGCAGCTCGACGATACCCTGCCTGTGGCGATGTCTGCGGCGCTGGGCCTTTGCAGTTTCCGCGAGGCGGTGGAAATCTTGCATCACCCGCGCCCGGGAGCCGATGCGTTGGCCTTCGGAGACCGCGCCCGGCCGGCCTGGAGGCGCATGAAGTTCGACGAGCTGCTGGCACAGCAGCTTTCGATGCGAAGGCATTATCGGGAGCGCAAGTCGCGCGCGGCGCCTGTCCTTGCGCGCAAGAACGTGCACACCGCCGCACTGCTGGAGCGCCTTCCGTTCCGCCTGACGGGCGCGCAGCTCCGTGCATGGGAGGAGATCGAGCGCGATCTCGAGCAGGCGCACCCCATGCACCGCCTGCTCCAGGGCGACGTCGGCAGCGGAAAGACAGTGCTCGCGATGCTGTCGGCCTTGCGTGCGGTCGAGAACGGCATGCAGGCCGCAGTGATGGCTCCGACCGAGATACTGGCGGAGCAGCATTTCCGGAAGTTCTGCGAATGGCTGGGGCCGCTCGGAGTGGAGCTCGCGTGGCTCTCTGGCAGCCACGCGAAGAGAGAGCGCGACGCCGCGCGGACGGCCGTCGCCTCCGGGGAGGCGCGGATCGCCATAGGCACGCATGCTCTGTTCCAGGAACGCGTGACGTTTCCTTCCCTCGCCCTCGCGATCGTCGACGAGCAGCACCGATTCGGCGTGTCCCAGCGGCTGGCCCTTCGGACCAAGGGCATCGACCTCCATCAGCTCATGATGAGCGCGACCCCGATCCCGAGGACGCTCTCCATGAGCTACTACGCGGATCTGGACATCTCGATCATCGATGAGCTGCCGCCCGGAAGGGCGCCCGTCGTCACTAAGCTCGTTGCGGACGCACGGCGGGCGGAGGTCGTCGGCCGGGTGCGCGACGCCTGCCTCGCCGGAGGCCAGGCGTACTGGGTCTGCCCGCTTATCGAGGAATCGGAGCAGCTGCAGCTGCAAACGGCGCTCGATACCTATGCGGCGCTCAGCGCGGATCTCCCGGATCTCCGCGTGGGGTTGATCCACGGACGTCTGAGGCCCGTTGAGAAGGCCAGGACCATGGCCGAGTTCCAGTCGGGCAGCATTCAGGTCCTAGTGGGAACGACGGTGATCGAGGTCGGCGTGGACGTGCCCAACGCGACCCTGATGGTCATCGAGCACGCCGAGCGATTCGGGCTCGCGCAACTGCACCAGTTGCGCGGGCGCGTCGGCCGTGGCGCCGCGGAGTCCGTTTGCGTGCTCCTCTACCAGAACCCCCTGGGCGAGGGCGCCCGCAAGCGCCTCAAGGTGATATTCGAGAGCACCGACGGTTTTGCCATAGCGCGCGAAGATCTGCTTCTGCGCGGACCCGGGGAATATCTGGGCGCTCGCCAAAGCGGCGAGCCACTCCTGCGTTTCGCCGATCTCAACGAGGACGGAGATCTGCTCGACGCCGCCCGCTCGGCGGCCGAGGTGCTTCTCACCGAATATCCGGACCGCGCGGAGCGTCACCTCGAGCGCTGGCTGGGCGGGCGAACCCAATTCCTCGGAGCCTGAGGGGCAGGCGCTACAATGCGCCTCCATGAATCTGGGCGCCCTCGCCACGAGGCTTACTCTGTACGAGCGGCTCATGCGGCTCGACAAGCCGATTGGCACTCTGCTTCTCCTTTGGCCGACGCTGTGGGCGCTGTGGCTGGCGAGCGACGGCAAGCCGGCAGGACGCATGGTCTGGATCTTCCTTCTCGGTACGGTGCTCATGCGCTCGGCCGGCTGCGTGATGAATGATCTTGCGGACTGGCGCTTCGACGCCAAGGTGAAGCGCACCATGGACCGCCCTCTGGCCACCGGAGCCGTCAGCCGGGCCGAAGCCTGGGGTCTGGCGGCCTTCCTCACGCTTGCGGCATTTGCCCTGGTCCTTTCCCTGAATCGCCTCACCGTGCTCCTGTCTTTCGTTGCGCTCGCGCTCGCCGCGACCTATCCGCTGACGAAGCGGTTTCTCGCGATTCCGCAGGCCTACCTCGGGATCGCGTTCGGCTTCGGTATCCCCATGGGATACGCCGCCCAGTTGGGTACGGTTCCTCCGGAGGGATGGTGGTTGCTTCTCGCCAATGTCTTTTGGGCGATCGCATACGATACGGAGTACGCCATGGTCGACCGCGACGACGACGTGCGCATCGGAATCAACACCGCCGCCATCACTCTTGGGCGATACGACGTGCGCGCCGTGATGGTTTGCTACGGCGCCACGCTCGCCCTGCTCGCGGGCGTGGGCGTGCATTACGGGATGGGCGCGATTTACTATCTTGGCCTCGCGGGCGCGGGTGCATTGATGGCGTATCACTACCGTCTTATCCGCGGCCGCGACCGGGAGGGGTGCTTCAGGGCCTTCAACCAGAACAACTGGGTAGGCGCGGCCGTGTTCGCCGGGATGTTCGCGGACTTCGCCGCGAGACGGGGCATTCCATGGGCGTGAGAACGGGCGGCAGAGGTTCGCATGGCCTATCGTGACCTGCGCGAGTTCCTCTCGCAGCTTGAGAACTCGGGAGGGCTCAAGCGCGTGCGCGTGGAGGTCGATCCGAGCCTCGAGATGACCGAGATCTGCGACCGCGCGCTCCGATCAGGTGGGCCCGCGCTGCTGTTCGAGAGGCCGAAGGGCCACTCGATCCCGGTGCTCGGCAACCTTTTCGGCACGACCCGCCGCATCGCCTTGGCAATGGGCGCCGAGCCCGACGCTGACCCTATCGCGGCTTTGCGGGACGTTGGCACCCTTCTGGCCTTTCTGAAGGAACCCGAGCCTCCGCGCGGATTTCGCGACGTGCTCGAGCGCTGGATCCCAATCGCCAAGCAGGTCGTGCCGATGTCGCCGAGGGAAATTTCCGGGGCGCCGTGTCAGGAGACCGTGTGGGAGGGCACGGACGTCGATCTCACGCGCCTTCCCATACAGACATGCTGGCCCGAAGACGCCGGGCCCCTGATTACCTGGGGCTTGACGATCACGCGTGGTCCGCACAAGGCGCGCCAGAACCTGGGGATCTACAGGCAGCAGGTGATCGGTCCCAACAAGGTGATCATGAGGTGGCTTCCGCACCGGGGGGGCGCGATCGACTTTCGAGAGCACTCGGAGGCTCGTCCTGGACAGCCTTTCCCGGTGGCGGTCGCGCTGGGGGCGGACCCTGCGACAATGCTCGCGGCGGTGGCTCCTATCCCCGATACACTGTCGGAATACGAGTTCGCGCGCCTGCTGCGGGGCTCGCGGACCGAGGTCACGAAGTGTCTAGGATCGGAGCTCCAGGTGCCCGCGACCAGCGAAATCGTTCTCGAAGGAGTCATCCACGCGGGCGAGACGGCCCTCGAGGGTCCGTTCGGCGACCATACGGGTTATTACAACGAGAGGGAAGTGTTCCCCGTCCTCACCGTGGAGCGCGTGACCCTGCGACAGGACCCGATCTATCACTCGACCTACACTGGCAAACCGCCAGACGAACCGGCGGTACTCGGCGCGGCGCTGAACGAGGTCTTCGTCCCGATATTGAAGAAGCAGTTTCCGGAGATCGAGGACTTCTACCTACCTCCGGAGGGATGCTCGTACAGGCTCGCTGTGGCGAGCATGAAGAAGCAGTACCCAGGGCACGCCAAGCGGGTGATGTTCGGAATCTGGAGCGCGCTGCGCCAGTTCATGTACACGAAGCTCATCGTCGTCACCGACGACGATATCGACATTCGCGAATGGAAGGAAGTCGTCTGGGCGCTCGCCACTCGAGTGGACGCCGCGCGGGACGTCGTGGTCGTCGAGAACACCCCTATCGATTATCTCGATTTTGCGAGCCCCGTCGCGGGACTGGGCGCCAAGATGGGGATAGACGCAACGAACAAGTGGAGCGCGGAAACGTCGCGCAGCTGGGGTCGGCCGATCGCAATGAAGGCCGAGGTGAAGCGCCGCGTAGACGCGCTGTGGAAGGACTTAGGTATCTAGGTCCCCGCGCCGCGGCGCGGGCATCAGAACGTGAAAAGCGCGCTAGCCGAGAGGAATTGCGCGTTGGCGCGGCCCGTGCAGGTGCCGCACGACCCGCTGGTGCCGACCTTGCCGAGATTCTGATACTCGACGCGAATGCCGATATCGCGGTTCAGAAAGTACTGGGCACCAAACCCTGACAGGAAGCTGGTCGTATTCACCTGGACCGCCGAGATGCTGCCGTTGTACGTGGGCGCAGGGTTTTTGATGGTGTTCCGCGCTTGGCCGGCGAGGACTCCGAGGCGGCCGAATAGCGAGAAGTTTCGGGTCAGCGGGATCGTCGGCAGGAGCGAGCCGCCCCATCCGGAAACTTCGTAGATGTCCTCCTGCGTGTTCGCGCCCTGCGTGTACTTGTAGGAGAATTTCCCGAGTTGGATGAAATTCACCTCGAAGGCCCAATTCCGGTTGAGCTGCACGCCGATCGCGCCGGTGAAGCCCAGGTCGGCATCGCGTATCGTTTCCTGGGCTGTGCCGCCTGAGGAGAAGTCGGCCGGATAGAACTCGACTTTTCCATAGCCCAGCCCTACACCCCCGTACCAGTAGTCTGCGCCAGCGGCGCCCGCCCAGGGGGTGACCAGCAGTACAGACGCGACCAGGTAGCGCACAACTGGGTATTTCATCGAGTAGGCCCCTTTTTCCCCTCTTCGTCCCTGGGAAAGGTCTGAGATCGGCAGTAGCGCTGCACTGTAATCCAATGAGGAAACTTGTGTCAAGCCAAGCGGTTGGCTGACCAATGTAATCCAACTTCTCCAGATTCGTTCCAATGCGCTTATGTGGGAAGGATTGCTCTTGTCCAATCGGCAATTCCCCGGCCTTTGAACATCGCAGAAGGGCTTGAAATCGGAGGACCGCGTACTTATCATTAGCACTCGACAGAGACGAGTGCTAGTAGCTTCATTCCCCATATTCGCTGAGGCCACAGAGAGTTAGTGGCCGCTAACTTTTGCTAAAGGAGGTTATTCCAATGATGAACAAGATTCGCCCTTTGCACGATCGCGTCGTGGTGAAGCGTCTCGACGCGGAGAGCAAGTCTGCCGGCGGGATCGTGATTCCTGATACGGCCGGCGAGAAGCCCGATCAGGGCGAAGTCGTAGCCATCGGCAAGGGCAAGATCCTCGAAGACGGCAAGGTTCGCCCGCTCGACGTCAAGGTCGGGGATCGCATTCTCTTCGGAAAATACTCGGGGCAAGCCGTAAAGGTTGAGGGCACCGAGTACCTCGTCATGCGCGAGGACGACATCATGGGTGTCGTCACCAAGTAGTTTCACATCAAGCGATCACAAACTCAGGAGTGAGATATGCCCGCTAAAGACGTACGTTTCCACGAGCCCGCAAGGCACAAGCTGCTTGCAGGCGTCAACATCCTCGCCGATGCGGTCAAGGTGACTCTCGGCCCTAAGGGTCGCAACGTAGTGCTCGAGCGCTCGTTCGGGGCCCCGACCGTCACGAAGGACGGCGTATCCGTCGCCAAGGAGATCGAGCTCAAGGACAAGTTCGAGAACATGGGCGCGCAGATGGTGAAGGAGGTCGCGTCCAAGACGTCCGACGTCGCGGGCGACGGGACGACCACAGCAACGGTACTCGCTCAATCGATCGTGCGGGAGGGAATGAAATTCGTCGCCTCGGGTATGAACCCGATGGACCTCAAGCGGGGAATCGACAAGGGCGTCGGGGTCGTGGTCGAGGAGCTGAAGAAGCTGTCTCGCCCCTGCACGACCAGCAAGGAGATCGCCCAGGTAGGGGCCATTTCGGCGAATGCTGACGAAGCGATCGGCAAGATCATTTCCGACGCAATGGACAAGGTGGGCAAGGAGGGAGTGATCACCGTCGAGGACGGCAAGGGTCTGCAGAACGAGCTTGAGGTCGTGGAAGGGATGCAGTTCGACCGCGGCTACCTCTCGCCGTACTTCATCAACAACGCGGAAAAGCAGATCTCGGTTCTGGACGACCCCTACATCCTGCTGCACGACAAGAAGATCTCCAGCATCCGCGATCTGCTGCCTGTCCTTGAGCAGGTCGCCAAGTCCGGCAAGCCGCTGCTCATCATCGCCGAGGAGGTCGAAGGCGAGGCGCTGGCCACCCTGGTGGTTAACAACCTGCGGGGAATCCTCAAGACGTCCGCGGTCAAGGCGCCTGGGTTCGGCGATCGGCGCAAGGCCATGCTGGAAGACATCGCGATCCTCACGGGCGGCCAGGTCATCGCCGAGGAAGTGGGCTTGACCCTGGAGAAGGCGTCGCTGAAGGATCTGGGACGCGCCAAGCGGATCGAGGTGGCGAAAGAGGAAACGACCATCATTGACGGCGCCGGCGACGCCAAGGCGATCGAAGCGCGCGTGAAGAACATCCGCACCCAGATCGACGAGGCAACGAGCGACTACGACAAGGAAAAGCTGCAAGAGCGCGTGGCCAAGCTCGCCGGGGGCGTCGCGGTGATCAAGGTTGGCGCGGCGACTGAGGTCGAAATGAAGGAAAAGAAAGCGCGCGTCGAGGACGCCCTGCACGCAACGCGTGCCGCCGTCGAGGAGGGCATCGTCGCCGGCGGAGGCGTGGCCTACATTCGGGCAAGAACGGCACTCGACAAGATCAAGGGCGAGAATCCCGACCAGGATGCGGGCATCAAGATCATCAGGCGCGCGCTGGAGGAGCCCCTGCGCCAGATCGTGGCGAACTCCGGAGCCGAGCCCTCCGTGGTCATGAACAAGGTTGCCGAGGGCAAGGGCAATTTCGGCTTCAACGCCCAGAGCGAGCAGTTCGGCGACATGGTCGAGATGGGAGTTCTCGATCCCACCAAGGTCTCGCGCACTGCGCTGCAGAACGCTGCCTCCGTCGCGGGACTGCTGCTCACCACGGACGCGACCGTGGCCGAGCTCGTCGAAGAAAAGAAGAACGCCGGCGGGGGGCACTCTCATGGCATGGGCGGAATGGGCGGCATGGAAGGCATGGATATGTAGTGTGCGCGTGGAGCGCCCCAGAGAGGCACTCCCAAGGGCCCCGCTAAGAGCGGGGCTTTTTTTTGCGCGCACGCCCCGAGGGCGGGGATTTGCTACACTGGTCCGAAGAGCCGCATGCCGCGCGGTAGAGAAGAATACGGCGCCGGTGGAGGGGAAGATGGATGCGGATTCTGATCGCAGAAGATGACGTACAGCTCGCGGAAGGGCTGACCCGCAGCCTGCGCGAATCGGGCTATGCGGTGGATTGCGTCAATTCCGGCGCGGAAGCCGACAGCGCGACAGCAGCCTTCGAATTCGACCTGCTCATCCTCGATCTGACCCTCCCGAAGATGAGCGGTCTGGAAGTGTTGAGGCGATTGCGCAGCCGGGACCGGGAGATGCCGGTGCTCATTCTTACGGCCCAGAACGGCGTGGAGGACCGCGTCCGCGGACTCGATCGCGGAGCGGATGACTATCTTGCCAAGCCCTTCGCTCTTGAAGAGCTTAAAGCGCGCGTACGCGCGCTCGCGCGCCGCATCTCGAGCACTCCCACCCTGCTCCGGCACGGGGGCCTTAGCTACGACCCGGTGGGCAAGGTCGCAAGGATAAATGGGGAGGTTGTGGACCTCTCGGCTCGGGAGAGCACGCTGCTCGAGATGCTTGTGCAGCGCGCCGGACGCTGGGTGAGCAAGGGACAACTCCTCGACCACCTTTGCGAGTGGGGCGAAGAGGTCAGCACCAACGCGATTGAGGTCTATGTGCATCGCTTGCGCAAGAAGCTGAGAGCCGCGGGAGTCGAGATCGTGACCGTGCGCGGTCTTGGATACCGTGTTCGCGACGTCGGCACCAACTGAACGCCAATCCGACGCGCAAGGTGCCCGGCGAGGCGCACGACGAGATCATGAAGACGGCAATGTTCGCCGACATCCACGGTAACTTGGAGGCGATTTCCACCTGCCTGGCGCACGCGCACGACCTGGGGGCGGAGCGGTTCGCGTTTCTCGGCGACCTAGTGGGCTATGGCGCGGATCCGGTGGCTGTTCTTGACCTGATCGAGAGCCACGCGCGAAAGGGCGCCGTGGTCGTGCTGGGCAATCACGACGCCGCGGCCCTCGGTCGCGCAGCGGATCTCCATCCGCACGCGCAGGCCGCCATCGTCTGGACCCGGGGGCAACTGGGCGCGAGCCAGCGAGCCTTCCTGCAAGGGCTGCCGCTCGTCGTGAGGGAGCAGGGGATGCTTTTCGTCCATGCTAGCGCCGCCGCGCCTGAGCAGTGGGTGTACATCGCAAGCGCCGCGCAAGCGGAGGCCAGCATGCGGGCCGCGGGGACAAGCTACGTCTTCTGCGGCCACGTGCACGAACCGCAGCTTTACTTTCGCGGACCGAACGGGCGTGCCGTGCTGTTCCAGCCCGTGCCGGACGTCCCGATTCCGGCGGCGAGGCAGAGACAGTGGCTTGCGATCGTCGGCTCAGCGGGTCAACCGCGCGACCGGAACAGCGCGGCGTGCTATGCGATGTTCGACTCGGAGCGCGAGCGGCTCACGTTCTATCGTGTCCCGTATGACCATCGTGCCGCGGCGATGAAGGTCCGAGCCGCCAAGCTTCCGGAACGGATCGCGCTCCGCCTCGAGCGCGGAACCTAGGCCAAGCCCGCTCGCAGGCACCCGGATGAATTCCTTGGACCCAGGCTGCGAGATCGACGGTTTTCGGCTGGGCGAGTTGATCCACGCCGGCAGCATGGCCTTCATCTACCGCCTCGTCGGTCCTCGGGGGCCGTTGCCTCTCATCATGAAGATACCCAGGCTCGGGGTCGGAGAGCGCGCGGTAAACGTGACCGGATTCGAGGTCTGCCGCATGGTCCTGGGCGCCCTCGGCCAGGGGCCGCACCATCCGACGCTCGTGGCTTACGGAGACGTGGAAACGACGCCGTACCTCGTCATCCAGCACATAGAGGGCTCGAGGCTGAGCGATTTCCTTTCCCGGGTTCCTCTTCCGCCCACCGAGATCGCGCGCCTGGGTTCTGCGGTGGCCATAGCCCTCCACGATCTCCACCGGCGCGACGTGGTCCACCTCGATCTCAAGCCGACCAATATCATGTTCCGCCAGAACGGAGAGGCGATGCTCATCGACTTCGGGCTCGCCCGCCACGGTCATCTTCCCGACCTGCTTGCGGAGGAACTCCGCTTCCCGGTGGGCAACTGGGTGTATATGGCTCCGGAGCAGACTCTGGGCGTGCGCTGCGATCCACGCAGCGACATTTACGCGCTGGGCGCCATCCTCTACGAGCTCGCCACGGGACGCCTTCCGTTCGGCCGCCCGCGGTCCATTTCGGAGCTTAAGCGGCGCCTGCATGCCGATCCTGTGCCTCCGCGGGCGATCGCCCCCATGACCCCGGAGTGGTTGCAGGAGGTCATCCTTCGCTGCCTGGAAGTCGATGCCAGGAAGCGCTACGACTCGGCCGAGCAGGTCGCGTTCGATCTGGCGAACCCGGCTGCTGTCGTCCTCACCGAGAGGGCTTCGCGGCGTCGGCGCTCGAGATGGCTGACACGGGCGAGACGCAGGCTCCAGGCGCTGCGCTTCGTGCCTGCTCCATGCCCGCCACTGTCGCGCGAATCGCCAATGTCGAAGGTCGCGATGGTCGCTATCGCCCCGAACGAGAGCAACGAGATGCTGCTCGACGCCCTGCGTCGGGCGGCGCGGAAAGTCCTGGCTGCGGAGCCGGCGTGCCGAATCGCATGCGTGACGGTCGTGCCCCCTGCGGCAGGATTGACCGGGGAAGGGGAAGAAGGGACCGCAACGGGCCGCCAGATCAAGCGCCTTGTCGAGCTGCGGCACTGGGCGAGGCCGCTCGAGCTCCCGGAGGACCGCCTGACTTGCCATGTGCTCGAGTCGGACAAGCCGGCAGCGGCGCTGGTCGACTATGCGAAGATGAACGACGTGGATCAGATGCTGATAGGGGCTCCGCGCGGCGGCCCGGTACGTCTGCTGGCCGGCGTGTGCACGCAACTCGTGGCCGAGGCCCCCTGCAGCGTGTCGGTAGTGCGCGCGCGCTCGCAGACCTGATCCCCGACGGTATCGAACACAGACCGGAGGCTCAAATGGCCAACTTCGAAACCAAGGGACAGCATTTCGTCGCGTTGTGCATGCTCGGCATGCTCCTTTTCAACTATCCGATTCTGGCGCTGTTCAATGTGCCGGGCGCGCTCCTCGGCGTGCCGGCGCTGTACGCCTACGTATTCATCGCCTGGGCAGGCATGATCGCCGCGATGGCCTATCTCGCCGAGTCCGGCACCTAGAGCGGCCGAACCGGCGGACCTCCACATGCTCCACGGCACCACCATCATCCTCATCTCCTTCGCGTATCTGGGGCTGCTGTTCGCCATCGCCTACTACGCGGACCTGCGCGCGGACGCTGGCCGACCCGTCATCGCCAGCCCCTACATCTACAGCCTGTCGCTCGCCGTATACGCGACAGCCTGGACGTTCTACGGCAGCGTAGGCCGCGCCGCGAGCGACGGAATCGGGTTCCTGCCGATCTACATCGGCCCGACGCTGATGATCGCGCTGTGGTGGGTCGTGCTGCGCAAGATCCTGCGGATCTCCAAACGGAACCGGATAACTTCGCTCGCCGATTTCGTAGCGGCCCGCTATGGAAAGAGCGCCCTCCTCGGAGGGCTCGTCACCATCATCGCCGTCGTCGGCATCCTCCCCTACATCTCGCTCCAGCTCAAGGCGGTGTCGAGCAGCTTCACTATCCTGGTCCAATATCCCGAGATCATCCTCCCGGCCCAGGCCGGGGCGGTGCCGATGCGCGAGGACACGGCGCTCTGGGTTGCCCTCATCCTCGCCGCATTCACGATAGCCTTCGGGACGCGGCACCTCGATGCGGCAGAGCACCACCAGGGAATGGTCGCGGCCATAGCCTTCGAGTCCGTCGTCAAGCTCCTGGCTTTTCTGGCGGTGGGAGCCTTCGTCACCTTCGGCGTGTACCACGGGTTCGGCGACGTGTTTGCGCGCGCCGCGGCGGACCCGAAGTTGCGCGGGATGCTTACTCCGCTCGAGGGGGTGGCGGGGGGGTATTCCAACTGGGTATGGCTCACCATCCTGTCCATGATGGCGATCATGTTCCTGCCGCGCCAGTTCCAGGTCGCGGTGATAGAGAACGTGGACGAAAAGCATCTCAATAAGGCGATCTGGCTGTTTCCGCTCTACATGCTGGCGATCAACGTGTTCGTGCTTCCCATCGCCTTCGGGGGCCTTCTCCGCTTCCCGGGCGGAAGCGTTGACGCCGACACTTTTGTCCTTACGTTGCCGATGGCCGAGAAGCAGGAGCTGCTCGCTCTGCTGGTCTTCATCGGTGGGCTGTCGGCGGCGACCGGCATGGTGATCGTCGAGACGATCGCGCTGTCCACGATGGTGTGCAACGACCTGGTGATGCCTGTCCTGCTCAGGCTGCGCCGGCTGCGGCTCAATGAGCGTCCTGATCTCACCGGGCTGCTGCTCGGCATCCGCCGCGGCGCGATCGTGCTGATTCTCCTGCTCGGCTACCTGTATTTCAAGCTGGCCGGCGAGGCCTATGCGCTGGTATCGATCGGCCTGATCTCGTTCGCTGCGGTGGCACAATTCGGCCCGGTCATCCTGGGTGGCATCTTCTGGAAAGGGGGCACGCGCGCCGGTGCCCTGTGCGGGCTCCTTGCCGGCTTTTCCGTCTGGCTGTACACCTTGTTCATCCCGGCGCTGGCGCGCTCGGAGTGGCTGCCGATCGGCCTGCTCGAGCATGGGCCGTTCGGCATCGAACTCCTCAAGCCACTTGCCCTGTTCGGGCTCGGCGGATTGGATCAGATCAATCACGCCATGATCTGGAGCATGATCGCAAACGTCGGAGCCTACGTCGGCGTCTCCCTGGCCGTTTCCCCGAGCGCGGCCGAGCACCGTCAGGCGAGCCTGTTCGTCGACGTGTTTCGCCTCTCGGGGGAAGCGGGTGGCGCACGCTTCTGGCGCGGGACCGCATCCGCGCCGGAGCTGTACAACCTCCTTGCCCGGTTTCTCGGCTCGGCTGCGGCGGACGGCGCGTTCGAGGAGTACGCCGCCTCGAAGGGCCTGTCCTGGCCAATCGAGCGGCTCACGGCAGACGCTGATCTCGTCCACTACGTCGAGGTTCAGCTTGCCGGGGCGATCGGGGCCGCATCGGCTCGGGTCATGGTGGGTTCGGTAGTAAAGGAAGAGGTGCTGACGATCGAGGAGGTGCGGGAGATCCTCGACGAGGCCTCTCAGGTCGTCGTCTACAGCCACCGGCTCGAGCAGAAATCCCACGAGCTTGAGGAGGCCACCCGGGAGCTGCGCGAGGCCAACGAGCGGCTGAAAGAGCTCGACCGCCTCAAGGATGAATTCGTGTCGACGGTGACGCACGAGCTGCGCACGCCCCTCACGTCGATCCGCGCGTTCACCGAAATCCTCCTCGACGACCCGGACGTGGAAATCGGGCAGCGCAAGAAATTCCTCGGCATCATCACCAAGGAAGCCGAGCGGCTGACCAGGCTCATCAACCAGGTCCTCGACCTAGCGAAGATCGAGTCGGGCAAGGCGGAGTGGGCCGAAACGGCGGTCGACATGAAGGAAGTCATCTCCGACACCCTGGCCGCAATGGGCCAGCTGTTCAAGGAAAGGAAGATCAAGGTCGAAGTCCGGTTGCCGGAGAGCGTTTCTCCGGTGACCGCGGACCTCGACCGGATGATCCAGGTGATGCTCAATCTGCTTTCGAACGCCGCGAAATTCTGCGACGCGCACGACGGCAGGATCGAGATCGCGCTGTCCGAGCGCGAAAACCACCTTCGCGTCGACGTGCGCGACAACGGTCGCGGAATCAGCCCCAAGGACCAGGAGGACATCTTCAGCAAGTTCCACCAGGTCGGGGGAGTGCTCACCGACAAGCCGCGCGGAAGCGGCCTCGGATTGCACATCAGCCGACAGATCGTCGAGCGCTTCGGCGGCAAGATGTGGGTAGAGAGCGACACGGGTCGCGGAGCGTGCTTCTCGTTCCTGCTGCCGACCGCTGCGGCTGCCGCGGAGCGCGTTGCCTGAGTTTCCGGTCGCGCGGGAGCAGACATGGTCCGGAAAGTCCTGATCGCCGACGATGAACCCAATATCGTCGCGGCGCTGGAGTACCTGCTCCAGCAGGGCGGGTACGAAGTGCTGATCGCGCGCAACGGCGACGAGGCCTTGGCGGTCCTGGAGGAACACGTTCCGGATCTGGTGCTCCTTGACGTGATGATGCCGCGAAAGAGCGGCTACGAGATCTGCACACGCATCCGCGAGCGACCCGAGTGGCGGCACATCAAGGTCGTCATGCTCTCGGCCAAGGGCAGGGACGCCGAGGTGACCAAAGGACTGGCACTGGGGGCCGACCTCTATGTCACCAAGCCCTTCTCTACGCGCGAGCTGATGGGCAAGATCAACGGCCTGCTCGGCCGATAGTGCACTGCAACACACGCGGTGCGCTCCATCTTGGAGCGCGCGTAAGTTCGGCGTAAGCTTCGGCTGCGATATTGGCTGGCGACGCGCTGGAGGAGAGGGGCCGCGCGCAAGCGGACGGATTCAGAACGAGACCGCAGCCAAAGCTGCCCAGTGAAGTCCGTTTTCCTATTTCGATCGAGCCGAGGAGACCACGATGGCGGAGGCCAAGAAAGGTTTCATGGAGGAAGAATCAATCAAGAGCATCGGAACCGAGGAAAGGAAGGTCATCTTCGCATCCTCGCTCGGCACGGTGTTCGAGTGGTACGACTTCTATCTCTACGCGGTGCTTGCGCCGTTCTTCGCGGCCTTGTTCTTTCCGCCGGGGAACCAGACGGCGGCGCTGCTCTCCGCATTCGCCGCGTATGCGGCGGGCTTCCTCGTGCGCCCGTTCGGGGCACTGGTGTTCGGCCGGATAGGAGATCTCGTTGGCAGGAAATACACCTTTCTCATGACCATCGTCTTCATGGGCGGCTCGACGTTCCTCGTCGGCCTGCTCCCGACTTTCGCTTCGGTCGGCTGGCTCGCGCCCATCCTGATGGTCACGCTGCGGCTGGTGCAGGGCTTGGCGCTCGGCGGCGAGTACGGCGGGGCCGCCACGTACGTGGCCGAGCACGCGCCGCAGGGCCGTCGCGGCTACGACACGAGCTGGATCCAGACCACGGCGACCCTGGGTCTGTTCCTCGCGCTCGTCGTCATCTATCTGTGCCGCGGCAACATGGACGCGAAGGAATTTTCCACTTGGGGCTGGCGCATCCCGTTCTGGGTCTCGCTGATCCTGCTGGTGTTCTCGGTCTACATCCGGCTCAAGCTGCACGAGTCGCCGGTATTCCAGAAGATGAAGGCCGAGGGCAAGGGCTCCAAGTCGCCGCTGACGGACAGCTTCTTCAAGTACCCCAACAACAAGTACGTGCTGCTCGCGCTGCTCGGCGCGACCGCGGGCCAGGGCGTGGTGTGGTACACGGGGCAGTTCTACGCGCTGTTCTTTCTGATCATCACGCTCAAGCTGGACTATGTGTCGGCCTACGCGCTGATCGGCTTGTCGCTGCTGATCGGGACGCCGTTCTTCATTGTGTTCGGCTGGCTCTCCGATCGGATCGGACGGCTCAAGATCATCATGGCAGGGTGCCTGATCGCCGCGGTGACCTACTTTCCCCTGTTCGGGGCGCTGACTCACTACGTGAACCCGGCGCTGGAGGAGTTCGCGGCGAAGACGCCGATCACGGTCGCGGCGAGCGAGTGCAACTTCCACCTCTTCGTCGGGCCATGGAGCAAGTTCTCCGCTTGCGATCAGGCCAAGGACTACCTCACCAAGCAGGGCCTGTCGTTCAAGTCGGTGCCGGCCGAGGCGGGCAAGGCGGTCGTCACGACGATCGGCGCCACCCGGATCGAAGGTTGGGACCAGAAGCAGTTTGACTCGGTGCTTGCGGCCGCCGGGTACAAGGCCGGCGCGGACAAGGCCAAGGTGAACTGGTTCATGACCGAGGTGATCCTGGTCATCATGGTGATCTACGTGACCATGGTGTACGGCCCGATCGCGGCCTTCCTTGTGGAACTCTTCCCTACGAAGATCCGCTACACGTCGATGTCGTTGCCCTATCACATCGGCAACGGCTGGTTCGGCGGCATGCTGCCGCTGACCGCGACGGCGATGGTCGCGGCGACGGGGGATATCTATTACGGGCTGTGGTATCCGATTGTCGTGGCGGTCATGACGCTGATCATCGGCTCGTTCTTCCTGTCCGAGACCAAGGAAAGGGACATCCGGACCTACGATCACAGCATGTTGCCCTAGGGACTCGGGGCGCAAAGCGCAAAGGCCCGCGGAAGCGGGCCTTTGCTTTTACGGTGATCTCAATCCGGGCCCGGGGATGCGCACCGCGTATACGCTGCAATGCGCCCCGGCAGTCACGCCCGAAGCCACCGAGCGCCACCACGCGAGGGCGTGCTGCTCGGGGCTGGGAGCACCGATCAGGATCAGGTCGACGTTGTTGCGGCGAGCGAACTCGAGCAGAGCCCCTTCCGGGCGCGGTGACTCGATCACGTGCAAGGACATCCGTCGCGCCGGCAATCGAAGCGGCTCGACCCAATGCTGGAGCAGCACGCGGTGATCGAGGTGAGCGCTCGAAGTTCCGTCGTCGCTGCTCTCGGCCCCGGGCCCGCCGCGGATCACCGACACGCAGATCAGCCGGAATTCGGGCGACAGGGACAGCACCCTCGCGGTGGCCCGCTGGAGCGCGGGCTGGCGCGGGTCGTCCGGGTGAGTCGTGTCGACCGCGACCATGATCACGGGGGCATTCGGAGTGATCGACCTCGGCTTCGCATTGACCTGAAGCTGCACGCGGCGGGCTCGCCACCAGCGTGCGATCTGTCCGGGCAATCCGGCCTGCCGCGACTTGTGACCCCGGCCGGTCAAAGATACCTGCTCGGGGCTGCGCAGATCGAACGCGACGTGAGCGGCCGACTGGTAGCGGTCGGCGGCCGCAGGCTCTAGGCAACGCAGAATGATCTCTTGCAGCCACCGCGGCATCTCGGGTACGCGCACGCGCGGTGGAACGGGATCCAGCCACAGCCGGTCGCGCAGGCCCGCCATGGTCCTCGGAGTCCCGAACGGCAGGCACCCGGACGCCATCTCGTAAAGCACCACGCCGAGCGCGAAGATATCGCTGCGCGGGTCCGACCTCGTGCCGAGCACCTGTTCCGGCGAGACGTAGGGCGCGGAGCCTGCGGCAAAGCGCTTCTCTTCGGCCAGCAGATCCGGATACCGCTCATGGTGAGCAAGGCCGAAATCAATGAGCACGACCAGGCCATCGGGCTTGAGGATGATGTTGTCCGGCTTGAGGTCCAGGTGGATGACGTCCTGCAGGTGTACGTCGTGGACGGCGTCCGCGATGGCAGCTCCGATGCGGACGACCTCGGCGGGCGGAAGCGGGCCGCGCTTGAGCGCGTTCTCGAGGCTCTCTCCCTTGACCCGCTCGGTGACGAGATACGGAGCCTTCGTCAGGTCTCCGGCCGCCACAAAGCGGGGTACATGGGGTCCGCTCAGGGTCGGGAGAATCAGCGCTTCGGTTTCGAAGCTGATCAGGTTTTCGCTCGGCTCGAGC
>Ga0187774_10000009_pt1 | contig 82614 bp, 78 predicted proteins | sample 0216_BV02_MP05_2_FD_133152 | JGI IMG/M metagenome (GOLD analysis project Ga0187774, IMG submission 133152) | Tropical peat soil microbial communities from peatlands in Department of Meta, Colombia - 0216_BV02_MP05_20_MG | ecosystem: Environmental > Terrestrial > Soil > Wetlands > Peat | place... | reverse complement strand
TGTAGCCGTGCAGCCAGGTGGGAAGGGCTGCGCTGCGCTGAACTGAGTGCGCATAGGCTCGAGCATAAGCCCATTCGCGCAAAGCACTCTGGATAAAGCGCTCGGCTTTACCGTTGGTGCGAGGGGTATAGGGACGGGTGTAGTGATGGGAGAGTCCCAGACTGGCACAGGCAGCGGCGAAGTCGCGGCTGCGGTAGCAGTTACCATTGTCGGTATAGACACCCTTGATGTGTACACCGAGGCCTGCGTAATAGGCGACTGCTGCCCTCAAGAACGCCACGGCTGCGGCGTTGCTTTCATCGGGAAGCAGCTGGGCATAGGCCACGCGCGAGGCATCGTCGATGGCTACGTGCAGATACTCCCAGCCAGCCGTGCGATCACGATGTCGCCAATCGCCTGTGATGCGGTGGCCGACCTTGACGATTCGACCTAGTTTTTTAACGTCCAGATGCAGCAGCTCCCCGGGCTCAGCTCGCTCATAACGCCGATACACGGGAGCGGGCTCCAGACGGTTGAGGCGGTTCAGACCTGCGGACTTGGCGATCCGAGCCACCGTCGAGCGTGACAGACCGAGCTGCGTGGCGATCGTGATCAGCGTCAGTCGCTGCCGCCTGAGAGCCAGCACGGCGCACTTGAGTACCTCCGGAGTTGCACGCGGCGAGCGGTGTGGCCGCGAGACACGATCCTGCAATCCTGCCGCACCCAGTTCTCGGTACCGCTTGAGCCACTTATCTGCAGTGCGTACTGAAACGGCCAGCTCACGAGCGGCTTGAGCCTTGATCCGACCCTTCAAAATGCGCTCCACCAGCAACGCTCGACAGTGCGGCGTCAGCCGCGCATTCTTGTGCACGTCCATTCGGGGCTCCCTTGACACTTTCGGCCTGGTAACCAAAAGCATCACCGGATGCTCCCGAATGGACAACCCTTCAACCAGGAATAACGTCCTGAGACTTCACACCTAGGCAGGCTCGAACAGCTCCGGCGCCGCACGCGCGAACGCCGGCAGCGCCCGCAGATGCGCATCGATCGCGCCCAGGGTCGGATAGGGCGCGAGATCGCAGTGGTAGCGCCGCGCGTTGAGCATCTGCGGCACCAGCAGTACGTCGGCGAGCGTCACCGCCGTGCCGAACATGTGCCGGCCGTCGCCGCTCGTCTTCTGCACCTCCGGCTCGAGCGCCCCGAAGCCGCGGGCGATCCACTGCGCGTACCAGGCGTTCACGCTGCCGTCATCCGCCTCCAGCGGCGGCCCACGCAGGTACTCGAGCACGCCGGAATTGTTGAGCGGAGCCATCTCGCAGGCGATCGCCAGCGCCAGCGCACGCACGCGCGCCCGTGCCAGCGGATCCTTCGGCAGCAGCGGGGGCTGCGGGTGGGTCTCATCGAGATACTCGATGATCGCGAGCGACTGCGTGAGCGTGCGTTCGCCGTCGACGAGCACTGGCACCAGCCCCTGGGGGTTGAGCGCGAGGAATTCCGCCGCGCGCTGCGCGTGCACCTGCGGCCGCAGGTCGACCGCCACCGGCTCGTAGGGCAGGCCCTTCAGGTTGAGCGCGATGCGCACGCGGTAGGAGGCGGAGCTGCGGTGGTAGTGATAGAGCTTCATGAGAATGCTCACGCGGGCGGTGCGATGGTATTGCGCAGCACCTCGAGCCCCTCGATCCCGCCCTCGAGCCGATCGCCGGGCTTCACCGCCCCGACGCCGGCGGGCGTGCCGGTGAAGATGAGATCGCCGGGCTTGAGCTCGTAGAGGCTCGAGAGCTCGGCGATCAGCTGCGGCACGTTCCACAGCATGAGGCTGACGTCGGAGTCCTGCCGCGGCTCGCCGTTCACTGCGAGCCAGATGCGCCCGCGCGTCACGTGGCCTAGCGCCGCGGGACGGATAGCCGCCACCGGTGCGGAATGATCGAAGCCCTTGCCGGAGTCCCAGGGCAGGCCGCCCTGCTTGGCGGCCGTCTGCAGATCGCGCCGTGTCAGGTCGTTGCCGGCGGCGTAGCCGAACACGTGCCCGAGCGCGTTGCCGAGTGGGATGCCGCGCCCGGCGCGGCCGATCGCCACCACCAGCTCGATCTCGTAGTGCAGGTTCGCCGTGCGCGGCGGGTAGGGAACGGGCGAGCCGTTGACGACCAGCGCATCCGCCGGCTTGGCGAAGAACACCGGCGGCGTCGCGGGCGAGCCCATCTCGCGCACGTGGTCGGCGTAGTTGCGCCCGACGCAGTAGATGCGGTGCACGGGAAAGCGCCCACCGCCCTCGATGGCGACGGCCGGCGGCGGCGCGGGCGGAAAGGCAAAGTCGCTCATGGGCTGAGATTGCCACCGCCCGACCGGCTAGACTAGCTCAATGAGCATCTGGCGCACGGCCGCGACTCCCGCGGAGCTCAACGAGCGCGGCAGCCGCACGCTCCACGGCTACCTCGGCATCCGCGTCACCGAGATAGGCCCGGACTTCCTGCGCGCCACCATGCCGGTGAGCGAGCGCACGCACCAGCCGTACGGTGTGCTTCACGGCGGCGCCTCGGTCGCGCTCGCCGAGACGGCCGGCAGCCTGGCCGCCATGCTGTGCGTCGAGCCGCCGTACCTGGTGCTCGGCCAGGACATCAACGCCAATCACCTGCGCAGCATCTCCTCCGGGCTCGTCATCGCCACGGCGCGCCCGTTCCATCTCGGCAGATCGAGCCACGTGTGGCATATTGAGATTCGCGACGAGCAGGAGCGGCTGGTGTGCGTGGCACGGCTGACCATGGCCGTGGTCGAGCGCCGGCTGAAGTCCTGAGGTCCGCGCTACCCGCCACCGAGAGGTGTGTCATGTCCGACAGCGCCACCCCGCCTTCGATGACCGCCGAGGCGCCGCGCGTCGATGAGTCACTCGTCACCTACACCAACGTCATCTACGCGCTGCACTCGCTCTCGGTGCTGATCGGGTTCACCACCTGGCACACCGTCATTCTCAGCTTCGTCGGCGGCCTGCCGTCCATCGTCGCGGTGATCATGAACTATGCGCGCCGCTCGGCCACCCGCGGCACCTACCTCGAGTCGCACTTCCGCTGGCAGATCCGCACTTTCTGGTACGCGGTACTGTGGGTGTGCGCGATCATCTTCGCCGTGATCACCATCATCGGCATCCCGTTCGCGTTCCTCGGCGCGCTGGCGCTCGCGGTGTGGATCATCTACCGCATCGCGCGCGGCTGGCTGGCGCTGCGCGACAAACGGGCCATGTACGTATGAGGCGCGCGGCGCTCGCCGCAGCCTGCGCGGCGCTCGCCGCCGCCGGCTGCGGCCAGAAGGGACCGCTCTACCTGCCGGATAAGAGCGCCAAGGTGGTGACGACCGCGCCGCCCGCGGAAACGGCGCCGCCTGCGCCGGCCACGCCGCCCGCCGCCACGCCGGCGCCCAAACCGCGCGACCAGGATCAGGATTCGCAGCCGCCGCCGAAGTGACGGCGGCGTTACGTCAGCTCCGCATCAGGCCCGTGAGCGCGCGCGAGCGCTCGCTGCCGGGAAACACCGTCGCCTCGAGCGCCCGCGGCGCGATCTCGAGGTGCTGCTCCAGCACGCCCTTCAGCACGCAGCGCAGGTCGAGCGTCGGCATGAGGTCGCGCCCCTGATACAGGGCGCGCGCCGAGAGTCCCGGCCAGTCCGCGATCACCCGGCCGCCGGCTACCGCGCCACCGACCAGGAAGGCCATGGTGGCGGTGCCGTGGTCGGTGCCGCGCGTGCCGTTGATGGCCGCGGTGCGGCCGAACTCCGTGACGAGCAGCACCGCCGTGTCGCTCCATACCGGACCGAGCTGTTCCTTAAGCGTCGCGAGCCCCTTGTCGAGCGCCGCGAGGCGGCCGGCGAGCTGGCCTTCGGCGCCGCCCTCGTGGGCGTGCGTGTCCCAGCCCGTCGTGTCGAAGACCGCGACCTGCGGACCGTCCTCCTGGCGCAGGAAGCCCGCCGCCGCGCGCACCACCTCGGCGTACTGCGCCGGTGGTTGCCTGGCCTGAGCCGGCGTGTCCGCTCCCGCGGGCATGCCCGTCGCCATCGTGTCGCTCTCCGCGACCATGGAGTTCGCCATGAGCGCATCGGCCAGGCGCACCGAGAGCAGCGGATCGCGCGCGTAAAGATCGGTGAGGCGCGAGAGTGTGTCCTCGTCGGGACCGGGCAGCTTCGACGGCGACCACGAGGCAACTTCCGCGGGGCCGCGCATCACCAGCGGGACGTTCTGACCCAGCGCAACGCCGGCCTCGTGCCGCCGCTCCCCCGGCGCCTCACCGAGCGCGCGGTTGAGCCAGCCGGTCTGCACCGCATGCGCGAGCGCCGTGCCGTTCTCGAGCACATCCTGTCCGTCGAAATGCGAGCGCTCGCGGTACGGGCTTGCGAGTGCGTGGAACACGCTGAGCTCGCGCGCCGCGTACGACTGGCCGAGGAAGGCGAGCGAGGGGTGCAACCCGAAGAATCCGTTGAGCGGCAGCGCGCCCTGCGCCTCGCCCGGGGCGCGCAGCGCGAACTCGCCGCGCAGACGGCCGTAGTCGCGGTCGCCGTAGGGCGGGACGGCCGCGAGCCCATCGAGCGCGCCGCGCAGGATCACCAGCACCAAGCGCGGGCGGCGGGCGCCCGTCGCGACGCGCGCGAAGCAGACCCGGGAAGTGACGAGCGCACCGCCCGCGGCAAGCGCTCCGACGCTCAGGAACTCGCGGCGCTTCATGGCTGACATGGGTCTCTCCGTGGCCTTCCGCTAGCGGCGCATGAACTCGGGCGAGGAGAGCAGCAGCGTGAGGGCCTGCTGGGCGCTCGCCGCGCGCGCGATCGCCGTCCCGGTCGCGTCCGTCAGGTTGGCGCCGAGCAGCTGCGGGGCGAGCTCGGCGGCGTCGCGCCGGCTGCCGAGCCGTCCGCCGACCGCATCCGCCCACTCGATGCGCTTCAGGAGAGCCGAGGCTCCGTCCCAGTCGGCGCTCTTGTCGGGCCAGCCGGCCGGGGAGCCCGGCTGCCAGGTGCGCTGGCCGAGGAGCTCGAAGGCAGCGAGCGGCCCGTGGCCCGCGTCCACCGGGAGCGAGAGTCCCCGATAGCTCGAGACGATGAAGTCGCCCGGCGTCTTGTACTTGGCGAGCGGCTGCTCCCACGCCTCGCGCGTGTCGAGCAGCGCGCGGTACACGGAGGGCAGGTCGCCGCCGAACCCGGTGAACGCCTGCGCGAGACGCTCGATGGCCGCCGGCGGCGGCTCGTCCGCGATGAAGTGCCGCGCGAGCTTCACGGCGATGTGGCGTGCGGTGGCAGGATGCTGCGCCAGGTCGTTCAGCACCTCGAGGCCCTGCCGGTAACCGCTGTCGGGATAGGCCCGGCGGAGCACGGTCTTGGTGCCGGGCTCGTGCGTCTCGGGGCGAAAGACGAAGCGGCCGGGCGGCCCGCTGGCGAACAGCCCGTTGCCGCCACCTACCGACCAGCCAGTGATCACGGTCGCAAACGAGGTCACGTCGGCCTGGGTGTAGCCGCCGCCCACGCCGAGGGTGTGCAGCTCGAGAATCTCGCGGCCGAGATTCTCGTTGATGCCGAGCGTGCGATTGCCTCGCCGGCGCAGGCCGGCCCTGATCGCCGCAGGGGACTGCGGGCCCACCGACAGGTGGTTGTCGAGATACAGCAGCATCGCCGGATGCGTCTCGGCGGCGACCAGCAGGTCGCCGAAGTTGCCGAGCACGTGCGGACGGATCGCTTCGCGCTCGAAGCTGCCGGCGAGCCCGGGCATGAACTGCTTGTCGACCGACACCGCGAAGTGATTGCTCCAGAACTGGGTCAGCCGCTCGACGAAGGGGCGCTCGGTCATCACCGCCTGCCGGAGGCGGGCGGTCGCCTCGCCCAGGTAGATGGGCTTCAAGAGCTGCGGCAGCTTCTGCTGCACGTCAGCACCTGCGTGGCGCGCCTGCTGGATCTCGCGCTGCAGTGCGAACGCCTGACCGAGCACCTGAGCGCATGAGGCGAGCTGCGCATCGGCGATCGCCGGCGGCTCCCCGGTCAGCTGCGCGCGCAGCCAGTCGCGTCCGTCGCCGCCGATCGAGGCGAGCTCGCCCGGGCGGGCACCGAGCCCGAAACGATTGGCCGCGATGGTGGAGCCGAGCTGCTGCATGTGCCCTCTATAGCGCGCCAGGCGGACGGACGGTTGACCGAGAGCTCGCGGGACTGTGACTCGGTGCCGTCCGTTATACTCGCGGCCCGCCTCGCGCATCAGCTTTTCATGACGCCCTCCCCCGACCTGGTACTCGTCGACGGCTCCTCTTATGTCTACCGGGCGTTTCACGCCCTGCCGCCGCTTGCGAACGCGCGCGGCGAGCCCACGGGAGCGCTGCTCGGTGTGCTCAACATGCTGCAGAAGTTCCTCAAGGACTTCCATCCGCAGCGCATCGCCGTGGTGTTCGATGCACCCGGGAAGACCTTCCGCGACGAGCTCTTCACCGAGTACAAGGCGCAGCGCCCCACCATGCCGGACGATCTGCGTGCCCAGGTTGCGCCGCTCCTCGAGATCATCCAGGCACAGGGCCTGCCGCTGCTGCGAGTCACGGGCGTCGAAGCGGACGACGTGATCGGTACGCTGGCGCGGCGCGCCGCCGCTGCCGGGCAGCGGGTGCTCATCTCCACCGGCGACAAGGACATGGCGCAGCTGGTGGACGGATCGATCACCCTCATCAACACCATGACCAACACGGTGCTCGACCGCGAGGGCGTGAAGCTCAAGTTCGACGTCTACCCTGAGCAGATCATCGATTACCTCGCGCTGGTCGGCGACAGCTCCGACAACATCCCCGGAATCGACAAGGTGGGCCCGAAGACCGGCGCGAAGCTGCTGCAGCAATACGCCAGCCTCGACAACCTCATCGCGCATGTGGCGGAAGTTCCGGGCAAGGTGGGCGAGAACCTGCGCCTCGGCCTCGCGACGCTCGAGCTGTCGCGCCGCCTCGCCACCATCCGCACCGATCTCGAGCTGCCGGTATCGCTGGAGGAGCTCAGGCCGGGTACGCCCGATACGGCGCGGCTGCGCGAGCTGTACACGCGCTTCGAGCTGCGGGCCCTGCTGCGCCAGCTCGACGGGGGCGAGGCGACTGCGGCGGGCGGAGACGGCCAGGCCTCCGGCTCGCAGGGCGTGGCGGTGCGCGCCGCGCCGGAAGCCGCGCTCCCGCCGACCACCACGACCGGCGCCTCCGCAGCGCCGGCTATCGAGCGCCGTTACGAGACCATCACGCGCTGGGAGGACCTGGAGCGCTGGCTCGGGGTGCTGCGCGAGGCGGAGCTCTTCGCCTTCGACACCGAGACCACGAGCCTCGAGTACATGCGTGCCGAGATCGTCGGCGTCTCCTTCGCCGTCGAGCCGGGCGTTGCCGCCTACGTGCCGCTGGCGCACGTCTATCCGGGCGCGCCGGATCAGCTCGACCGCACACGGGTGCTCGCGGCCTTGAAGCCGCTGCTCGAGAGCGAGGCGCACGGCAAGGTCGGTCACAACCTGAAGTACGACGCGCACGTGCTGCTCAACGCCGGCATCGCCCTCGCCGGCATGCGCTTCGACACCATGCTCGAGTCCTACGTGTGGAACAGCGTTGCCACCAACCACGACATGGACTCGGATGCGCAGCGCTACCTGGGACTCACCACCATCACCTTCGAGGACGTCGCCGGCCGGGGCGCCAAACAGCTCTCCTTCGACCAGGTGCCGCTGGAGAAGGCCGGCGAGTACGCCGCCGAGGACGCTGACGTGACGCTGCGGCTGCACGGCGCCCTGTGGCCGCAGCTCGAGTCGGTGCCGGCACTCGCGCGCCTGTACCGCGAGTGCGAGCAGCCGCTCGTTCCGGTGCTGCTGGCGATGGAGCACCACGGCGTGCTCGTCGACCGCGAGCGGCTGCGCGCCCAGAGCCGCGAGTTCGCGCGCCAGCTGCAGGCGCTGCTCCTCGAGGCGCACCGCGAGGCGGGCCACGAGTTCAACATCGAGTCACCGAGGCAGCTGCAGCAGATCCTGTTCGAGCGGCTGCAGCTGCCGGTGCGGCGCAAGACGCCCACCGGTCAGCCCTCGACCGCCGAGGACGTGCTGGAGGAGCTCGCCGAGACCTATGCCCTGCCGCGCATCGTTCTCGAATACCGCGCGCTCGCCAAGCTCAAGTCGACCTACACCGACAAGCTGCCCGAGCAGGTCAACGAGCGCACCGGGCGCATCCACACCAACTACGCCCAGGCGGTCGCCGCCACCGGGCGGCTGTCATCGGTCGATCCCAACCTGCAGAACATCCCGATCCGCCGCCCGGAGGGACGGCGCATCCGCCAGGCGTTCATCGCGCCGCCGGGCTGGGTGCTGCTGGCGGCGGACTACTCGCAGATCGAGCTGCGCATCATGGCGCACCTCTCGGGGGACGAGAGCCTGAAGGCCGCCTTCGCCGCCGATCGCGACGTGCACCAGGCCACCGCCGCGGAGGTGTTTGGCGTGGAGCTCGCGGCCGTGACGGCCGATCAGCGCCGCACCGCCAAGGTGATCAACTTCGGGCTGATCTACGGCATGTCGCCCTTCGGCCTGGCGCGCAACCTCGGCATCGAGCGCGGCGCCGCGCAGCAGTACGTGGAGCGCTATTTCCAGCGCTACCCGGGCGTGAAGCGCTTCATGGACGACACGCGGGTCAAGGCACGTGAGCGTGGCTACGTCGAGACGGTGTTCGGGCGGCGCCTGTACCTGCCGGACATCCGCTCGGGCAATACCCAGGTGCGCCAGTACGCCGAGCGCAGCGCCATCAACGCGCCCATGCAGGGCACCGCCGCCGACATCATCAAGCGCGCCATGATTGCGGTGGATGCCTGGTGCCGCGGCGAGCCGCGGGCGCGGCTCATCATGCAGGTGCACGACGAGCTGGTGCTCGAAGTGCGCACCGACGCCGTCGCGGAAGTGACCGAGGCGGTGCGCGCGCGCATGGTGGGCGCGGCAAGCTTGAGTGTGCCGCTGCGCGTCGACGTGGGCACGGGCGCCAACTGGGACGAGGCTCACTGAGGACGCCTCCCTCGCCCGTGCTGTCGCCAGCCGGCTACAAGTCAACCGATGCGCGCCTGATGTGTTAGGAAGGAGTCACGGAAAGCAATTGCGAGGTCTGTCATGCGAAAGCTCCTGTCTCTCCTCGTGCTCGCCCTCGGAGCGGGCGTCGCCCAGGCCGACGACGGCGTCTTCTACCTCGGCGCCGGCATCTCCCGGAACCAGCTGAGCGGCATCAGCAACTCGGGTATCGACTACTCCGACATCAGCGCGACCTCGTGGAAGGCCTTCGTCGGTTTTCGCCCGATCAGCGTCGTCGCGGGCGAGCTCGACTACCTCGACCTCGGCAGCCAGACCAGCACCTTCATTACCGGGACCACTTCCTCGGACGCCAAGGCCTTCGCGGGCTTCGTCGTCGGCTTCCTACCGATCCCGCTGCCTTACCTCGACATCTACGGCAAGGCGGGACTCGCGCGCTGGCAGCTGAACGGCAGCTCCCAGAACCTGTTCTCCTTCTCGAGCAATGGCACCGCGTTCGCGTGGGGCGGCGGGGCCCAGGTGCATTTCGGGAACTTCGGCGCCCGGCTGGAGTACGAGAACTTCAACATCACGAACACCAGCGGCGCCGGAATCGTCTCGCTCTCGCTGATGCTCAATTTCATGTAGCTGTGGCGCCGGCGATACAAGACGATAAGCAAATTCATGATCTGAAACGATATTTTTTCCGAAGCGGGATTGAACTCCGCGGAATCATCCGCATCTAATTTCGCGAGTGCTTAGGCACTCCCCGCTTCCCTCCCTGAGCGGGTAATGACCCGGTTCATGAGACCTGTGCCGGGTTAGTCTGCCCCGGCGGCCTCAGGCCGCCGGGGTTTTTTATTTTCCGCCGAGCCACTCGAGGAGCGTCTCCTGCGCTGCCGCGACCCCGGTGCCGTCGAGGGCCGAGAACAGTTGCAGCGTCCCTCGCCCCGCGAGCGCCTGGGCGGCAGCGCGCAACGCGCGCGCGGCCTCGCCGCGCCCCACCTTGTCGGCTTTGGAGAGCAGCACGTGCACGCGCTGCGTCGGCGAGGCCCACGCGAGCAAGCCTGCGTCGGCTTCGGTGAGGCCTCGCCGGATGTCCACGATAAGAAAGAGTCCCCTGAGGCAGCTGCGCTCGTGCAGCGCGTCGATGAGCGGCTGCCAGCCACGGCGCTCGGCTTCGGGGCCGCCCGCGTAGCCGTAGCCGGGCAGATCCACGAGCCGCCGCTGCGGCGCGAGCTCGAAGAAATTCAGGAGCCGGGTGCGGCCGGGCGTCTTGCTGGTGCGCGCCAGGCCACGCCGCTGCGTGATCGCGTTGATCGCGCTCGACTTGCCCGCATTGGAGCGCCCGGCGAATGCGACCTCGGCGCCGATATCAGGCGGAAACTGCGCCGGCGCGGCGGCGCTCACGAGAAACCTCGCCTGCTGGAAACGGCTCATTTGAGGGGACAATCACCCGGGAAGGGCCACCAGGGCCGAACGTAGCCGTAGTGTACAATCCGCCGCCGTCGCTTCGCGGGACCGCACCGGAATGAGAACGATGCCGAACACCCTGAGAGTCGGTTGGATGGGACTTGCGGCGAGCGTACTGACGCTTGCGCAGACATCCGCCCTGGGGCAAACCTCCCCCGCCGACAGCACGCCGCCCGCCGCCCCCGCGAGCTCGCTGCCGTTCACGACCGGCAAGGCCGCGAGTGGCGAGGCCAAGGCGGCGCTGTGCACGGCCTGCCATGGCCCGAACGGCAACAGCGTGAATCCCGAATGGCCGCGTCTCGCCGGCCAGAGCGCGGTCTACATCGCCGAGCAGCTGAAACTCTTTCGCTCCGGCGTACGCGACAATCCCGTCATGAAGCCGCTCGCCTCGACCCTGAGCGACCAGGACATCAGCGATCTCGCCGTGTACTACGAGGCGCAGACTCCGACCGGGCTCGAGGCGGATCCCTCCTACTGGAAGGCAGGCGAAGCTGTCTACCTGAGCGGCGATGCCGCGCGCGGCGTCCCGCCGTGTGTTGCGTGCCACGGCCCGGTGGGCCGCGGTAATCTCGCCGCCGGCTATCCCGCGCTGCGCGCGCAGCAGTCGGTGTACGTGGTCAAGCAGCTCAATGATTACGCGAGCGGCGCCCGCTACACCGGCCCGAACCCGACCCGGGCGAGCCGCAATGGCGTAATGATGCTCACCCTCGCCAAGCGGATGACTCCGGAGGAAATCCGCGACGTGGCGTCCTACGTGCAGGGTATGCGCTGAACTTGAGCGGCCGGCGATCGACGCTGAAGCGACTGCTCCTCCCGGCCGCGGTGCTGGCCGCGAGTCTGGCCGCCTGCTCGCGCCAGCCGACGCCACCGCCCGCCACAACTGCGACCGCCGAAGCCCCGCCCGCCGCGGGTCCGCCGGCCCCGGCTCCCACCGCCGCCGCGCCCGCGCAGAGCGAGACCGAGCAGGCGCGAGGCGCGCAGGAATCGGCCGACGGCGGCGCGGCCAGCGAGAAGCCCGAGAGCAGCGATGCCTCGCTCGAGCGCATGGCGGCACTGCCGCCGGATGCGCAGCTGCCGGGGGGCCGCTGGAAGCCAGGAGTGAACTACGATCCGGTCGTGCCGGGCCAGCCGACCAGCGTCGCGCCCGGCAAGGTCGAGGTGATCGAGGTGATGTGGCTCGGCTGCCCGCATTGCTACGCCCTCGAGCCGTACATGAGAGCGTGGCTCAAGACCAAGCCGGCCTATATCGAGTTCATGCGCGTGCCGGTGATGTGGGGCGCGGCGCATCACGCGCACGCCAGGCTCTTCTACACACTGAAGGCCTTGGGACGTCCGGACCTCATCGAGAAGGCCTTCGACACCATCCAGCAGCAGCATAACCCGCTGATCGCGAGCTCGGACGCGGAATCGCTCCAGCTCGAGCAGGCCTGGGCGGCGCAGAACGGCGTCAGCGCCGCCGACTTCGCCAATGCCTACAAGTCGTTCTCGGTAAATTCCGATCTGGCGCGCGCCGAGGAGATCACGCAGCGCTATCGCGTGCAGTCGGTCCCGCTCGTCATCATCAACGGCAAGTACACCACCGAGGTGAGCAAGGCGGGCAGCGCCGCGAACCTCATCCAGCTCATCGACGACCTGGCGGCCTCCGAGCACCGGCACTAGCGGCGCCGGGCCAGATGGCGCGCCCGACTGGATTCGAACCAGCGACCTGCAGCTTCGGAGGCTGCCACTCTATCCAACTGAGCTACGGGCGCGTTGGGGCGGGCGATGATACGCGCGGCTGCAAACGCCGTCTAATTTGCGCGCCGCACGCTCCCGCGGCGCGATGCCCGGAGGGTACGACGGCGGCCGCATTTACGAGGCGGGGAGCCGAGCGGCTATACTGCGCGCCCGAATCGGCTTGGTGCGCGACGGATCACACGTGAGCAAGCAGGACACCCATTTCTTCAACGTCTTCAGCCTGGTGATCGGGCTGCTGGTGACGGTCACCATTCTCCTGTTCACGCTGGCGCGCATCGTGGCAAGCCGCACGCAGGAGGCCCAGGTCCTCACCGAGCCGGACTACGGCAAGAGCGTCGCGGCACGCATCGTCGAGCCCGCGCGCGAGGCGGTTGCGGGAGCGGACAATTCCGCGCTCGCCATCAAGGCAGAGACCCCGTCCGGGGCGGGCTCCGCAGCGCCGGCGATCCCGAAGAGCGGCACGGAGCTCTTCGAGCAGACCTGCAGCGTTTGTCACGGGCAGGGGATCGCCGGCGCACCAAAGGCGGGCGACAAGGCGGCCTGGGCGCCGCGCATCGCCGAGGGCAAACCGACGCTCTACGACCATGCGCTCAAGGGCTACCAGGGTAAGACGGGCGTCATGCCCCCGAAGGGTGGCCGCACCGACCTCCCGGACGACCTCGTCAAACAGGCCGTCGATCACATGATCCAGATGGCGCAGTAGCGCGATCCAGACACCGCATCATCAGCGCCTCGCTGAGATGCGCCGCGCCGATCGCCGCACGGCCCTCGAGGTCGGCAATCGTGCGCGCGACCTTGAGTACCCGCTGGCGTGCGCGGCCCGAGAGCCGCAGCCGCTCCATCGCCACCTCCAGTAGCCGCAGGCCGCGCCGATCCGGCGCGCAGCAACGCTGCATCTCGGCATCCGAGAGCCGCGCATTGCACACTCCCTGGCGCGCGCGCTGCAGCTCGCGCGCGCGGCGCACGGCGGCGGCCGCCGCGGCACTGCCCGCACCCGCGGCCGGCGGCGCCTCGAACTCGGCGGCCGCGACCCGCGGCACCTCGACGTGCATATCGAGTCGGTCGAGTAGCGGGCCCGACACGCGCGCGCGGTAACGCTGCACCGCCGCGGGTGTGCAGCTGCAGCTGCCTGCAGGATCGCCGAAGTCTCCGCAGGGGCAGGGATTCATCGCGGCGATGAGCTGGAACTCGGCCGGGTAGTGCGCCGCGCGAGCCACGCGCGCCACCGCGACCACGCCGGTCTCGAGCGGCTCGCGCAAGGCCTCGAGCACGTGACGGGGAAACTCCGCGAGCTCGTCGAGAAACAGCACCCCCTGGTGAGCGAGGCTGATCTCCCCGGGGTGCGCGCGGGCGCCGCCACCCACCAGTGCGGGCGCGGTACTCGAATGATGGGGCGCGCGGAACGGGCGCTCGCTCAGCAGCTCGCGGCGAAAGCCCGCGCCACTGAGCGAGGCGATCGCAGCTACCTCGAGCGCTTCGGCCGCGCTCAGCGGCGGCAGCAGCGCGGGCAGGCGCCGCGCCAGCATGCTCTTGCCGCACCCGGGCGGACCGATCATGAGAAGACTGTGCCCGCCTGCGGCTGCGACGGTGAGTGCGCGCTTGGCGTGCAGCTGCCCGCGTACCTCGGTGAGGTCGAGCGTCGGGCAGCGGCACCCGCTGCCCGGGCCGCCGCCGGCGGCCTCGGGTACCGCACCCGGCGCGAGCGGCCTCACGCCGGCGACGTGCGCGCATACCTCGAGCAGCTGGCCGGCCGCGCGTACCCACTGCGCGGCCACCGCGCAGGCCTCGGCCGCATTGGCGCGCGGCACGATGAGCTCATGCTCCTCGCGGGCGGCGGCCGCGGCTGCCGGCAGCAGCCCGCGAACCGGCCTCAGCTCGCCGGTGAGGCCGAGCTCGCCGTAGAACTCGCGCGGCGGCGACTCGGCGCCCGCACTCCTCACCTGCCCGGAAGCCAGCAATATCCCGAGCGCGATCGGCAGGTCGAAGCGACCGCCTTCCTTGGGCAGGTCCGCGGGCGCGAGACTCACCGTGATGCGCCCCGCGGGAAATTCGAACCCGGAGTTCTGCAGCGCGGCGCGCACCCGCTCCCTGGCCTCGCGCACGACCAGAGCAGGCAGCCCGACGATGCAGAATGCAGGCAAGCCGCTCGCGAGGCCCACCTCGACCTGCACCAGCGGCGCGCTCAAGCCGAGCTGAGCCCGGCAGGCTACCCGCGCGAAGGCCATGACCCTCCCCGCGGGCCTCGAGTACGCAGACGGAGCGAGGGCCGGCCGGGCGTTAAGGACCCGGGGGCTCCGGCGCGGTCCCCGCCGTTCCTGGCCCTTCCATGGCTGCGAGCCGCGCCTCGAGCGCCTCGAGCCGCGAGCGCGTGCGCTCCAGCACCCGGGTCTGCGCGTCGAACTCATCGCGCGTGACGAGGTCGAGCTTGGCTAAGCGCTCGCGCAGCACCGCGCGGAAGCTCGTCTCGAGGTCCTGCTGCACGGCACGCAGCGCCGGCGGCACCCGCTCGAGCAGACGCCGCGCCAAATCGTCGATCCGCAGTGACTCCATAAAGACTCCTCGCGGTGCGGCTCGTGCCCCGCTCGCGCGCAGGGCCAGAGCTTACGCGCCCGTGTGCGCTCGTGCAGAGCGTATTTGCGGCGTGATTCGTCCGATATGCCCGGGTGCGCTGGATTTCGCCGGCCGCACGGTCGTACACATCAGCGCCGGCGTTCACATCGCCTCCCACGGCGAGCGGGCTTACGACCTCCAGCGGGACCCCGGGCCAGAGGGCCGCGTCAGTCGCGCCGGCGCTGGCCTAAGCGGCCCGGCCTTTGTATGGTGTGATCCGTAGCGGCACCGGCCCCTCGCCTGTGTGACGGAGTTCAAGGGTCGGCGGGCCGGGGAGCCGCCATACTGCCGCGGCGGAGGCCCTTTATGTTGCGACTCGTACCCCTTACCGCCCTCGTCCTTGCCGGAGCGTGCACCCTGGCCCGCGCCGATGTGTTCCGCTGGGTGGATGAGCAGGGAGTCGTCCATTACAGCGACGAGTGGGTGCCGGGCTCGGTGGTCGTAAAGACCGTCAAGCCCCACCCGGAGAACGCCTCCCCGACTGTGGCACGCAGCGGATCCACTACTGCGGCCAGCAACCGCCTCAACGAGCAGCTCAACGAGCAGTCCAACGCCCGCGCCGTGCATGAGGATGTCGCCAAGGCGCGCGACACGCAGTGCAGCTGGGCCAAGGATCGCTACATGAAGGCGATCGCGTCGCGCCGCGTGTACAAGGAAGGCAAGGACGGCGAGCGGCTCTACATGACGGATACGGAGGCCGATGCCTACCGCGAGCAGGCCCGTAAGGACGTCCAGCAGGCCTGCGGCAACGTGCCGGAGTGGAAGCCCGACCAGGGAATTCCCGAGCCGCAGCCGATCCCGGAGCCGAAGGTCAACCCCGCCGAGGCGACCTCGCGCTAGAAAACGCGGCTCGACTCGAAGCCGACAGCGCGCCCTGACGCCGACCGTGTTGTCCCGGCCGCCCGCTCGGGGCGGCGATTCCGCACGGCGCGCGCTTTCGCTCTATAGTGTCGTCCCGCGGCCGAGCCGGCCGCACGAGGTGCGTCGCCGCACCAGGTGCTGACAACAGATGCGCGCAGGCTTCGTCGGACTCGGCGCCATGGGCGCGCACATGGCCCGCAACCTTCACAAGAAGGGCATGCTCACCGCGGTCTGGAACCGCACCGCGCCCAAGGCGCAGGCGCTCGCGAAGGAGCTCGGCGTGGCCTCTCCCGCCACGCTCGCCGAGCTCGCCCGGGAGACCGAGGTGGTCGTCTCGTGCGTCTCGGCTGATGCGGACGTGCTCGCGGTGGCGCAGGGCCTCGCGCCGGGACTGAAGGCCGGCTCGCTGATGCTCGATTGCTCCACGGTGAGCGCCGAGACCGCGCGCCAGGCGGCCGAGCTCCTCGAAGCCAAGGGCGTGGATTTTCTCGATTGTCCCGTGAGCGGCGGCGTCGAGGGCGCCCGCGATGGCACCCTCGCCATCATGGTGGGCGGGACTCCGGCGGCCTTCGAGCGCGCCCGGCCGGTGCTGGAGGCGCTCGGGCGCACCGTGGCCCACTTCGGTCCCGTCGGCGCGGGCGAGGCCGCCAAGGCCACCAACCAGATCATGTGCGCCGGCATCATTGAGGCGGTCGCGGAAGCGATGGCGTTCGCGCGCGCGCAGGGGCTGCCGTTGCCGATCCTGATCGACACCCTCGGCAAGGGTGCCGGCTCCTCCTGGTACTTCGTGCATCGCGCCCCCAACATGGCGCGCGGCAGCTATCCGGCGGGCTTTCGCGTGCGGCTGCACGAGAAGGACCTGCGCATCTGCCACGACATGGCGGCACGCTTCGGCGTGCAGCTGCCGGTGGTGGAGCGAATGCTGGGTGAGTACGCCGAGCTCACTGCGCGCGGCTACGGCGACGAGGACATCTCCGCCACATTCCGCCTCAAGGAGGAGCTCTTCGAGCGCACCAATATCATGGGCGCGCCGCCGCTGCGGCCGCCGCCGCGCACCCCATGAAAGACGATTCCGAAGACCAGCACTCGCTCTATCTCCCGGACTTCTGCACCTCGCGCACCACGCTCGCTATCGTGCTGATCGTCGAGCTGACCGCCATTGTGCTGACGCTGGCGCGGCAGAGCGTCGTGATCGACTTCTGGACCGACCTGGTGCGCACGTCGCTGTTCCTGCTGTGGATCGGCCTCACCGGGGCGGCGTTCCTGTGTGTGCTGCGCAGCAGCCTCACGCGCCTCAACGTCGCGGCCGGCTCCGCCGCCGTGCTCGCGCTTGTCGCGGCACTGGTGGCGCTGATTTCCGCGTGCGCCTACTTCATCGGCCGTACCCACCTGGTACTCGACACGGGCGGCGGCGCGCTCTTTCCCTCCGAGCCGCTGAGCTTCGTGCTGCGTAATATATCGATCGGGCTGGTGGTGACCGGGCTGGCGCTGCGCTACTTCTACGTGGCGCACGAGTGGCGCCGCAGCGTCGAGCTGCGCGCCGCCGCGCGCGTGCACGCGCTGCAGGCGCGCATCCGCCCGCACTTCCTCTTCAACAGCATGAACACCATCGCCTCGCTCACGCGCACCGACCCGCCGCGCGCCGAGGGCGCGGTGCAGGACCTGGCCGACCTGTTCCGCGCCACCTTGAGCGACCAGCACAACACCATCACGCTGGCCGAGGAGCTCGAGGTGGCCCGCACCTACCAGCGCATGGAGCAACTGCGCCTGGGTGAGCGGCTCGAGGTCGAATGGAAGACCGACTCGCTCCCCGGCAACGCGCTGGTGCCCGGTCTCATGATCCAGCCGCTGCTCGAGAACGCCATCTACCACGGCATCGAGCCGCGTCCCGCCGGCGGCCGCGTCACCATCAGCGGCGACATCAACGCCGGGCTCATCACCATCGTGGTGCGCAATCCGCTCGGCGCAGGCCCGCAGCAGCGCGATGGCAACCGCCTGGCGCTGGCCAATATCCGCGAGCGGCTCGCCCTCATGTACGGCGAGCGGGCCCTGATGAAATCCGGCACCTTCGACGCGGAGTACATCGTCACGCTGCGCTTCCCGCTCATCGAACGGCAGCCGGCGCCCCCGTCCGCGCCGCCCGCCGCTGCCTGAGAGCGCGTGAACGCGGCCCGCCTCAAGGTGCTGATCGTCGACGACGAGCTGCCGGCCCGCGAGCGGCTGCGCAGCCTCCTCGGCGAGATCCCCGAGGTCGTGGCGGTGGGCGAGGCGGTGAGCGGCGCGGAGGCGCTGGCGCTCACCCACGATCTCGCCCCCGACATCGTGCTGCTCGACGTGCGCATGCCGGGCATGGACGGGCTCGAGGCGGCGCGCCACCTGAACGTGCTGGAGGAGCCGCCGGCGGTGATCTTCACCACCGCCTACGACCAGTACGCGGTCGAGGCCTTCGAGGCGCACGCGGTCGGCTATCTGCTGAAGCCGGTGCGCAAGGAGCAGCTCGCGGCCGCGCTGACCCGCGCCGGACGCCTGACGCGCGCGCAGCTGCAGAAGCTCGCGGCCGCGGGCGCCGAGGCCCGGCGCACGCACATCGCCGCGCGCTCGCGCGAGGGACTGAAGCTCATCCCGATCGAGCAGGTGCAGTACTTCCTCGCCGACCGCAAGTACACGACCGTCGCCCACGTGAACGGCGAGGAGCTGATCGAGGACTCCCTGCGTCTCCTCGAGAGCGAGTTCGGCGCCGCCTTCGTGCGCATCCACCGCAATGCGCTGGTCGCGGTCAAGTACCTCGAGGGCATCGAGCGCGGCGCCGACGGCCAGTACTTCGTGCGCCTGCGCGGCTGCGCGGCGCCGCTCGCGGTGAGCCGCCGCATGGCGGGTGAGCTCAAGGAGCGGTTCAGGATCTGAGGACGCCGCAGCCTTCGGCGTCTCGAAGGGGACATCATGACGCATAGAAGCCGCCCTCGGCCGCTCTCACGGCGCAGTTTCGTCGGCGGGCTCGCGACGCTGCCCACCCTCTGGTCGAGCGTGCGCGCCGACGACGCTGCGCCGCCGCCCGCGCAGCTCTTTCACCGCGATCCGCCGCCGCTCAGCTCCGCCGCCGACGTGCTCGATGTCATGAGCTTCGAACTGCTGGCGCGCGCGGCGCTGCCGCCCGCCCATTTCGGCTATCTCGCCACCGGGATGGACGACGATCGCACGGTGGCGTGGAATCACGAGGCCTTCGCGCACTACGAGATCCGCTCGCTGCGTTTCGCCGATCTCGATCACCTCGACACCTCGTGCACGGTGTTTGGCGTGCGCTGGCCGAGCCCCATCTACCTTTCCGCGGTCTCGGGCATGCGCGCCTTCCATCCCGAGGGCGAGGTCGCCGTGGCGCGCGCGGCGCACACGCGCTCCGCACAGCTCATGATCTCGACCGGCACGTCGACCGCTCCCACGGAGATCACCGCGGCGCGTGGCGCGCCGCTCTGGCAGCAGCTCTACCCGACCGACGACTGGAAGGTGACGGAGGCTCTCGTGAAACGCAGCGAAGCCGCCGGCGGCACGGCGATCGCACTCACGGTCGACGGCGCCGCCGAGCCCCGCTTCAACGAGACGCTGCTGCTCGCCATGCGTACCGACAACCGTCAGTGCGGCACCTGTCACCTGAGCAACCGGCACGACATGTGGCTCAAGGCGCCGATATTCGCCGGTCTCGACGTGTCAGGGGTGACGAGACTCCGGCCGGCGAGCATCACCCCCGAATTCCTCGACCGGCTGCGCAGCCTGGTCAGAGGGCGCCTCATCATCAAGGGAGTCGTCACGGGCGAGGACGCGGCGCTCGCGCTCCAGCACGGCGCCGACGCCGTGGTGGTCTCGAACCACGGCGGACGCAACGAGGAGACGCTGCGCGCGACGATCGACTGTCTGCCCGAAGTGGTGGCGGCGGTGGGCGGGCGCATTCCGGTATTCATCGACGGGGGCATCCGCCGCGGCACCGACGTCTTCAAGGCGCTGGCGCTCGGCGCCGCGGCCGTCGGCATCGGCCGGCCGCACGCCTGGGGCCTCGCCGCTTTCGGCCAGCCGGGGGTCGAGGCCGTGCTCGATATCCTGAATCGCGAGCTCGGGGCGATCATGCGTCAGGCGGGGACGCCGAGCATCGCGAGCATCACCGCGGCGCGCGTGGCTCGCGCGGCGGGGTGAGGCAGGCGCCACAGAAGAACGGGCCGGCTCTCCTCGCGGAAAGCCGGCCCGCAGCCCGGCCCGGTGTCAGCGCCGCAAGCGGCGCAGGCAGCGGTCAGAAGCTGTAACTGCCGTACAGCCCGATGGTGCGCGGCTGGTTGGTCAGGTAACCGACGCGCGCGCTGCGTCCGCGCTCGTAGTCGAGCGCCAGCTCCGCACTCTTGTCGGCAATGTTGTTGACGTAGAGCGCCGCCTGCCAGCGATCACTCTTCAAGCCGAAGCGGATGTTGGCGAGCGTGTAGCTCGGCAGCTCGGGATTGAAGGCGATTACCGTCCCCGGCGGCACGCCACCGTAGGTGATCAGCCGCGCAGCATTCGGGTCAGCGGCCTGGCCGCCGATCTGGCCCCAGCCCGGCTCTTCGTTCTCGAACTGCGAGAACGAGGAGCCGACGTACTGGAGCGTGAAGTTGGCGAAGAAGTCGCGCCCAGCGCTCACGGGCACCGTGTAGCCGATGCTGGCCACTCCCTGGAACTCGGGGGCGGTCGGCAGGCGGTTGCCATCGGCGAGGCCGCCCACGACTACCTGGGTGCCGCCCGGCAAGGTCGACACCACCGACGAGGTGAGCTTCGCGTTGATGTAGGTCCCCGAGATGCCGAAGTCCCAGTTGAGGTTCGGCCGCGCGAACAGCTCTGCCTCGATGCCCTGGCTGCGGGCGGTGGGAACGTTGAACACAATGCGCGACGAGCAGGTGCCGGCAGTCGTGGTGGCCTGCAGGTCCTTGATGTCGGCGTACCATGCCGCGATGTTGAAGGTCACGCGGTGATCGAGCCACTGCGTCTTCGCGCCCAGCTCGTAGTTCCAGACGGTCTCATCCTGCCAGTTCTTCTGGCTGCCGAAGACCTGCAGGTCGACCGGCGAGCACAGGGGAATGTTGAGCGGATCGTTGATGCCGCCCAGGCGGAAGCCGCGCGCCGCCTGCGCGTAGAGCTCCGCGTCGGCGGCCGGCTTGTAGGTGAAGATCAGGCGCGGCGAGGTGCCGTTGGAATCCACCGATGCCGGTACGCCCCCCGGAGGCGTCGGCGCGGAGAACACGCCGTTGAAGTTGAGAACGCGGTCCTCGCTGAACTTGTAGTAACGCAGGCCGGCGGTGACCGAGAACTGATTGGTCGCGTGCCAGGTCGCTTCGCCGAAGAGAGCGTACTGCTTCAGCGTGTAGTAGAGATCCGAGTAGAACGGCGTGTCGTAGAGTCCCACCGGGTTCGGCCCGAGCGGAAAGCCCGCCGCCGCATTGAGGGCATCGTAGCCCGGAGTCGGCAGATCCTGCCCATAGTGGCGTCCGACGTGCTGGAAGAAGCCCCCGGCCAGCCAGTCGATCTGCTGCGTGCCGTTGGAGGCCAGCCGCAGCTCCTGCGAGAACACATTGAGGTGCGTGCGGTCGTAGAGCGGCGAGCTGGTGCGCACTCCGGCGTAGTCGGGCGGCACCGAGGCGTCGCCGAACACATCGAAGGTCACGCTGCCGGTGAGCTGCGTCGCATCGCGCAGCACCTGCACGTTGCGGTGCGTGTAGGAGGTGACCGACGTGAGGGTCGCAGGTCCCGTGTTGTAATCGATCTTGAGGTCGGCGAGCGTGAAGTCGTCGGTGAGACCGTCGGGCTGCTGCCGGTACTGCTCGAGAGCGCCCATCGTGACGGGGGGCTGGGTGGTCGTGTAGGGGTTCGCGAGGATGTTGTAGATATCGACGCGCGGATAGCCGTTGGTCGCGAGCTTCTGGAACACGACGCGCGGCGTGATCGACAGGTCACTATTGGGCTGGATCAGCAGCGCCAGGCGCCCGCCGCTGCGGTCGCCGGAGTTGATCGCGCGGTTGACCGTGAAGCCGGCGGGCTGGTCGCCCCCGGCGGGCCCGTAGGGCGAGATCGCATCGATGAAGCCGGCGAGATGATGCCAGTAGGCCACGAAGCGGGCCGCGACTACGTCGCCGAGCGGCACGTTCATGGCCATGCGGACGAAGCCGCCCTCATCGCCGTGCGTGACGTCCTCGAACGAGGCATCCATCGTCGTCGAGGACTGGCCAAGGCGCGGCTGGGCGGTGATGTAGCGCACCGTGCCGGCTTCCGATCCGGCGCCGAAGAGCGTGCCCTGTGGACCGCGGAGAACCTCGAACCGATCCAGGTCGAACAATTCGAGGTCGGGGGTGAAGAGAGCGACCGAGATCGGCGACTCATCGAGGTAGACGCCGACCTGCTCCTTGACGCCCGGCTGATCGCGGATGACCTGTCCGGAGCTGATGCCGCGGATGGCCATCTGGCTCTGGCCCGGACCTAAGTCCGCGATCGCGAGTCCCGGGACGCTGCGCGCCAGGTCGACGATGTCGATCGCACCCGCGTTGCGGATCTGCTCCTGGCTGGTCGACGACACCGAGAAGGGAACCTCCTGGAGGTTCTGGCTGCGCTTGGTCGCCGTGACGATGACTTCCTGGAGAGCGCCGGAGGGCTCTGCGGATTGTTGTTGCGCTTGAGCAACGAGTGGCAACGCGGCCAGACTCGCCAATGCGAGACGGGTGAGGTCTCCGAGGAGAACGGATGGAGTGCGGCGCATGACGGTTTTCCTCCCGTAAAGAGGCGCGGGAACGCCATTCCTTCACAGGATGATACACATCAGGCTGATTTTGTTACATGCAGGGCAAGGCGATTTTTTGTATGGATGCGACAAAGTGGCTGAAGGGTTCCGCTACGAAGATCCTCAGAGGATGTAGCGGCTCAGGTCCTCGTCCTTGACGAGCCGACCTAGGTGATCGTCCACGTACTTCGCATCGATGGTCACGACGCCCCGGTCGTCGGTGCCGCCGCGGGCCCCATCCTCGTGCGCCGCGGCCTCGTAGGAGACGCTCTCGAGCAGCCGCTCCATCACGGTGTGCAGGCGGCGCGCACCGATGTTCTCGGTGCGCTCGTTGACCTCGAAGGCGATCTCGGCGATGCGGCGCACGCCGCCGGGGGCGAACTCGACCGTGACGCCCTCGGTTGCCATCAGCGCCTGGTACTGCGCGGTGAGCGATGCGTCCGGCTCGGTGAGGATGCGCACGAAGTCCTCCACCTTGAGCGAGTCGAGCTCGACCCGGATCGGCAGGCGCCCCTGGAGCTCGGGGATCAGGTCCGAGGGCTTCGACAGGCTGAAGGCCCCTGAGGCGATGAACAGCACGTGATCGGTCTTCACCGGGCCGTACTTGGTCGTCACCGTCGAGCCCTCGACGAGCGGCAGCAGATCGCGCTGCACGCCCTCGCGCGAGACGTCGGCGCCGAGCGTTTCCTGGCGGCGGGTCACCTTGTCGATCTCGTCGATGAACACGATGCCGTTCTGCTCGGCGTTGGCCAGCGCCTGGATCTTGAGCTCGTCCTCGTTGATGAGCTTGCCGGCCTCCTCGTCGGTGAGGAGCTTCAGGGCCTCGCGCACCTTGACCTTGCGGGTGCGGGTGCGGTTGCCGGAGAGGTTCTGGAACATCGACTGCAGCTGCTGCTGCATCTCCTCCATCCCGGGCGGCGCCATGATCTCCACGCCCACGGCCAAGGCACGCACCTCGATCTCGATCTCGCGGTCGTCGAGCTCGCGCTCGCGCAGCATCTTGCGGAATTTCTGCCGCGTCTCCGAATCGCGCGCGTGGGCCGGCTCGTCGGTCGAAAAGCCCATCATGCGCGGCTTCGGCAGCAGCGTATCGAGCACGCGCTCCTCGGCGGCATCGAGCGCGCGCTCGCGCACCTTGGCCATTTGCTGCTCGCGGGTGATCTTGACCGCGACGTCGGCCAGCTCCTTGACGATCGAGTCGACATCGCGGCCGACGTAGCCGACCTCGGTGAACTTGGTCGCCTCGACCTTCACGAACGGCGCGTTGGCGAGCTTGGCGAGGCGCCGCGCGATCTCGGTCTTGCCGACCCCGGTCGGGCCGATCATCAGGATGTTCTTGGGCGTGATCTCCTGGCGCAGCGGCTCCTCGACCTGCATGCGGCGCCAGCGGTTGCGCAGCGCGATGGCCACGGCGCGCTTGGCCGCGTCCTGGCCGACGATGTGCTTGTCGAGCTCCTGGACGATCTGCCGGGGCGTGAGTGCGGATGACATGGGCTTAGTTTGACTCCCCGCCCTTGCGGCCGTTGAGCTCCTCGATGACGAGGTTGCGGTTGGTGTAGATGCAGATGTCGGCGGCGATGTCGAGCGAACGCTCGACGATCGCGCGCGCGGCCAGATCGGAACCCTCGAGGAGCGCCCGGGCCGCGGCGAGCGCGTACTGGCCGCCGGAGCCGATCGCGGCGACGTCGTGATCGGGCTCGATGACATCGCCGTTCCCCGAGATGATGAAGAGCTTGTCCGGATCGCCGACCAGGAGCAGCGCCTCGAGCCGTCTCAGATAGCGGTCGGAGCGCCAGTCCTTGGCGAGCTCGATGGCGGCGCGGGTGAGATTGCCGTACTTCTCGAGCTTGCCCTCGAATCGCTCGAAGAGCGTAAAGGCATCCGCGGTGCCGCCGGCGAAGCCGGCCAGCACTTTGTCGCCGAAGAGCCGGCGCACCTTGCGGGCGTTGCCCTTCATGACGGTGTTGCCGAGCGTCACCTGGCCGTCACCCCCCAAGGCGATGGTGCCGTTGCGGCGGACGCCGAGGATGGTCGTGCCGTGGGGATTGAAGACTGCTGCGTCGCTCATAAAGTCCCCGGGGTGGTGATCCGAAGGGGCGCGGACCTCTCGAGGCTCGTCTAGACCTTGCGGCGCGCCCGCGGGTGTGCAGCGTCGTAGATGCGGGCGAGGTGCTGGAAATCAAGGTGGGTGTAGATCTGCGTGGTCGAGATGTCGGCGTGCCCCAGCAGCTCCTGCACACCGCGCAGCTCGCCGCCGGACTCGAGCAGGTGGGAGGCGAAGGAATGGCGGAACAGGTGCGGGTGTACGTGCACACCGAGTCCCTGGCGCTTCGCCCAGTAGTCCACCCGTGCCTGGATGGCGCGCGGACCGAGGCGCTTACCCGCGCGTCCGACGAAGAGGGCCATCTCGTCCGCGGCGGCCAGCTCCGCGCGCTCTTTCAGCCAGGCGCGCAGCGCCGCCAGTGCCAGCCGGCCCACGGGAACGATGCGCGATTTGCGTCCCTTGCCGAGCACCCTGACGGTGCGATCCTGAAGATCGATGTCGGCGACGTCGAGGCCCACGAGCTCCGCCAGCCGCAGGCCCGAGGAGTACAGCAGCTCCATCAGCGCACGGTCGCGCGCCTGGAGAACTCCGCCCCCCGGAATCTCGAGCAGGCGTGCCATTTGGTCCGCGTCGAGGGTCTGCGGCAGGCGGCGCCCGGCCTTCGGCGCGCGCACATCGAGCGCGGGGTTCACCACCACGCGCTCGCCGCGCCGGCTGCGGCGGCCGCGGGCGGCCTCGACCGGTGCCTCGCGCAGCAGGAACGCATAGAAGCTGCGCACCGCCGAGAGCCGCCGCTGGATGCTGCGGGGGCTCAAGCCGCCGGCATGCGAGTGGGCGGCGAAGGCGCGGAGGTGCTGGCTGTCGAGCGCGCCCCAGTCGGCAAGGCCCGCCCGGTCGCAGAACCTCACCAGCGCCTCGAGATCGCGCGCATAGCCCGTGTCCGTGTGAGCCGAGAGCCGCCGCTCGGAGGCGAGGTAGCGGCGAAAGCGCGTGAGCCACTCGAGCGCCGCCGGACTCATGGCACGAGCCTTGAGGCGAGCTCCGCGCCCCTCAGGCCGCTTCGCCCGCGGTCAGCGCGTCGGCGATCAGGTCCGCCATGCGGGCGAGGAACTCGGTGCTCATGCCCGGGTGGAAGCGGTCGCGGTCGACGCTGCCGAGCGCGAGCAGCCCGATCGAGCCCTTGTTCCCGAGCGGCACCAGGGCCACCGAGCCCATCTCCGGGCCCTCGGGACCGAACAGGAACTCGCGCTGCGAGTCGCGCGCCTGACCGCAGCGCGGCTTGCCGCTCGCGAGCAGGCTCTCGAAGGACTTGAGGTTGGGATCATCGGGCGTGACCACGCGCACGAACTGCTGCTCCGGCAGCCCCGGCCGCTCGCCGATCAGCACCAGCACCGAATGGAACGCATCGAAGTCCTCGCGCAGTCCCGCCTCGATGCGCGCGATGGCTTCGGTGCGCGGCACGGCGCGCAGCAGCCGCCGCGTGAAGCGATGCAGCCGGTCGGCGATCGCGTCGTTGGCGCGCGCGGTGCGCAGCAGCTCGGCGAGCTTGGCTTCCATCCCGGCGAGCTTCTCGCGCAGCACCTCGATCTGCCGCTCCACGAGCGAGATGGCGGCGCCGCCGCGCGCGTGCGGCAGCTTGAGGCGCGCCAGCACCCCCTGATGACGCTCGAAGAAATCGGGATTGCGCTGCAGGTAGCCGGCGATGGTCTCCTCCTCGGATTCGACCGCGCTCAAGCCCCGGGCTTCTCTTGTTGTCATGATCTGCGACCTCGTCTTTCTAGACCTCGACGTGACCTTCGAACGAGACTTCGGCCGGACCGCTCAGCCAGATGTGCTCCCCCCGGCCCGCCCAGTTTACGCGTAACTCGCCGCCGCGCACCTCGACCCGCACCTGCGCGTCGATGAGCCCGCGGCGGCGGGCGACCGCCGCCGCCGCGCACGCGCCGGTCCCGCAGGCGAGCGTCTCGCCCACGCCGCGCTCGTAGACGCGCAGCTTGAGGTGACCGCGGTCCACGATCTCGAGGAAGCCGGCGTTCACGCGCCGCGGAAAACGCGCGTGCCGCTCGATCTCCGGGCCGAGCGTGCCGACGGGCGCCGCCTCGACCGAGGGGACCACGAGCACCGCGTGCGGGTTGCCGAGCGAGACCGCGCCGATCTCCACGGTGCCGCCGGCCACCTCGAGCGCGTAACTGTCGGCCTCGGCCGGCGCATCGAAGGGCAGCGAGCGGGGATCGAAGTTGGGAACGCCCATGTCGACCGAGACGCTGGCATCGGGCCGGACGCAGGCCTCGACCACGCCGGCCGGGCTCTCGAGCCGCACGCGGCCGCCACGGGTGCGCCCGCGGCGGTGCAGGAGCGCGGCGATGCAGCGCGCGCCGTTGCCGCACTGCTCGACCTCGTCACCGTCGGCGTTGAAGACGCGGTAGAAAACCTCGGTGTCCGCCCGCCGCGGCGCCTCGAGCACCAGTGCCTGATCGAAGCCGACGCCGGTGCGGCGGTCGGCGAGCCTGCGCAGACTCGCCGGCTCGAGCAGCGGTTCTGCCGGGGGCGCATCGAGCACCACGAAGTCGTTGCCAACCCCGTGCATCTTCGTGAAAGCGACGCGCATCGGGCGATGAGGATAGCGCAAAACTCCGTGGCACTGAGCAGCCGGCGGTCGCGAACAACAGCGTTTCCTTGGCCGCGCGCTCCGCGTCCGTCTAGTCTATAGCGAGTATGTCAGGCGAGGATTACAGCGTGCGCATCGAGCCGCACGGCCGCACCCTCAAGGTGCCGGCCGGCGAGCCGGTGCTGCAGGCGGCGCTCGCGGCCGGACTCAATCTTCCGCACAGCTGCAAGTCGGGCCACTGCAGCTCGTGCCGGGCGCGGCTGCTGCGCGGGGAGATTCACTATCCGAGCGGCCGTCCGCCCGGCATCAGTGCGGAGGAGGCGGAGAGCGGCCAGATACTCCTCTGCCAGGCGCGGCCGCGCTCGGATCTCACGGTCGAGGCGCGCCTCATCGCGAGTGTGGCGGACGTCGAGATCAAGACGCTGCCGTGCCGCATCGCGCGCCTGACGCCCCTCGCCCCGGACGTGCTCGAGGTGCTGCTGCAACTGCCGGCGGTGGAGCGCCTGCGCTTTCACCCCGGGCAGTACCTCGACGTGCTGCTCGATGCGGGCCGGCGCCGCAGCTTCTCGATCGCCTGCCCGCCGCACGACTCCGAGCTGCTCGAGCTGCACGTGCGGCGCGTCGCCGGCGGCGGCTTCACGCAGCGCCTGTTCGGCGGCGGCGCTGCGGGCGCGACGGCGCTGTCACCCGGGTCGCTGCTGCGCATCGAGGGCCCGATGGGACAGTTCAGCTACCGCGACGGCGAGGGACCCGTGATCATGGTTGCAGGTGGCACGGGCTTCGCGCCGCTGAAATCGATGTTGCGGCATGTGCTCGAGACCGGCTTGAGGCGCGACCTCCACCTGTACTGGGGCGCGCGCCATGACGCCGACCTCTACGAGGAGCAGCGCGTGCTCGGTTGGGCGCGCCGCTACCGCCAGCTGAAATTCACCGCCGTGCTTTCCGAGGCGAGGCGCGCCGAGGCCGCGCACCACCGCACCGGCTGGGTACACGATGCGGTGCTGGCCGACTACCCGGACCTCGCGGCTTTCGAGGTCTATGCGGCGGGACCGCCGGCGATGATCGAGGCGATGCGCACGAGCTTTCCGCAGCACGGGCTGCCCGCGCAGCGGCTGTACTTCGATTCCTTCGACTACGCGCCGGATTCGGCGCCGCGCCCCTGAGCGCGGCCTGCTATCCTTGCGCCTTCCATGAGTGCCACTGCGCCAGCGACCCACGCGGCGATCACGGGCTGGGGAAAGTGCCTGCCCCCGGCGGTGCTCAGCAATCACGACCTGTCCACCATCCTCGACACCAGCGACGAGTGGATCGTGAGCCGCACGGGAATCCGCGAGCGGCGCATCTCGCACGTCCCCCTGGGCGAGCTCGCCTACGTCGCCGCGGCCCGCGCGCTCGCCTGCGCGGGACTCGACGGCGGCCGCATCGAGCTCATCGTATTCGGCAGCTGCAGCTACGACGACCAGGTCCCCAACATGGCCTCCGGCATCCAGCTGCGCATCGGCGCGCACGGGGCGGCGGCCTACGACATCAACACGGCCTGCACCAGCTTTCTCTACGGGCTCTCGACCGCGACCGCGCTGATCCGTACCGGCGTGGTGCGCAACGCGCTGGTGATCGGCGCCGAGCTGATCTCACCCTTCATGGACTGGAGCGACCGCGACGTCGCGGTGCTGTTCGGTGACGGCGCGGCGGCGGTGGTGCTCGAGGCGAGCGCGCGCGCGGAGGGGCTGCTGGCCGAGAAGCTCGGCTGCTACGGCGACGCGCGCGAGATCCTCAGGGTCCACGGCATGGGCGGACGCTACGCCAACCGCGGCACGCTCTATGGCATCACGCGCTGGCAGTTCGAGGGCCAGGAGATCTTCAAGCGCGCGGTGCAGGGCATGTCGAGCGCCAGCGCCGAGGCGCTCGCGCGCATCGGTGCGCAAGCTGAGGACGTGGACCTGGTGGTGCCCCATCAGGCGAACCTGCGCATCATCGAGGCGGTCGCCAAGCGCGTGCCGGTGCCGATGGAGCGCGTGCACGTGACCGTGCAACGCTACGGCAACATGTCGGCGGCGACGGTTCCCGTGGCGCTGTGCGAGGCGCTCGAGGAGCAGCGGGTACGACCCGGAGCGCTGCTGCTGATGCCGGGCTTCGGCGGGGGCCTGTCCTTCTGCGCCCACGCAGTGCGTTGGGGGGAGCGCACGACTCCGCTCGGAACGAGCGCGGCCGGGCTGCCGCCGAACCAGCGCACGGCGCTCGAGCTCATCCGCGACTGTCTGGCGCGCAAGACCCGCCCCGCGCCCGCGACGGCCGAGCCCTTCGCCTGAAGGGCGGCGGGCGCGCGCCCGCTGCCTCAGCGTCTGGCGGCCTTGACGGCCTTTTTCTTTCTCTTCGCCGGGTCCTTGGGGCGCGACTTCCCGAAGGATCCCTGATAGATCTTGCCGCGGCGCGTTCTCGAATCGCCCTTACCCATCTAAAGACCACTCCCTCAAGGCTCGCTCGCTGACGAGCACGTACAACGAAAAGGGCCGGCCGCCGATGCCCGAGGCACTGACGACCGGCCCAGAGGCTCTACTCGAGCTTACCAGCGCTTCGGTGCGCCGCCGCCGCGGTTGCCGCCGCTGCGCTCCTGCGCCTCGTTGACCCGCAGCGGGCGTCCGCCCAGCTCCTTGCCATTGAGGTTCTGGATCGCGCGCGAGGCGTCGGCGCGGGACATCTCGACGAAGCCGAAGCCACGCGGCCGGCCGGTGTCGCGGTCGGTGATGAGGCTTACGGACTCGACGGTGCCGTGCTGAGCGAACAGCTCGCGAACCTCGGCGTCAGTGGCGGAGAAGGGCAGGTTGCCCACGTAAATCTTCGTCATGCAGTCAGACTCCTGAAACAAACAAACTACTGGCAGGAGTGCTGACCGGAGACCGGAGGACTCGTCGGCGCGCACGCTGCCACCTGGTCGGCAACGATTCGGCTTTTCAGACTCGGAAGCCGGCGCAAACGAGGCGGGCGGCAGGCGGCAGGAAAGGGAAAGGTCACGAACCGGCGCGGACGATACCGCAACGGCGGCCCACGGCACAAGCGCAGTCGCTGTAACTGCGGCGCGCACCTCGCCTCCAGGCGCTGCGGCTCAGCCGCCGGACACGAACGACACGCCCGCCAGGAGCAGCACCAGAACGAGCGCGGCGGCGACCGGGAACAGGGGACGGGGAAAGATGAACATGGTGCGCAGACTCTAGACGCGCAGCCGGTCCTGAAAAACCGTCTAATCACAAAAACATTGTTCTGATTTCCCTTACAATGACGGCGTGGATCAGCTGATCTGCATGCGCAGCTTCGCCCGCGTGGCGGAGCTGCATTCCTTTACCCGCGCCGCCGACGCGCTCGGACTGTCGCGCGCCGTGGTGAGCACTCACGTGGCGGACCTCGAGCGGCACTTGCGCTGCCAGCTGTTCCATCGCACCACGCGGCGCGTCGGGCTCACCAGCGACGGCGCCGAGTATCTTTCGCGCTGCCAGCGGATCCTCGCCGAGCTCGAGGCCGCCGATCAGGCAGTGCGCGGCACGCGGCTCGCCGTGGCCGGAAGGCTGCGGGTCGATGTGCCGACGGCCTTCGGCCGCGCGCTGCTGATCCCGGCGCTGCCGCGCTTCACGGCGCGTTATCCGGAGCTGCAGCTCGAGGTGCAGTTCAACGATCGGGTGATCGACCTGATCGCCGAGGAGGTGGACCTGGTGGTGCGGGTCGGGGCGGTCAAGGAGCCGCACCTCATCGCCCGGCGCATCGTCAGCACGCGGCTCATCACCTGTGCCGCCCCGGCCTACCTGCGCGAGCACGGCACGCCGGCCGATCCCGACGAGCTGCGCCGGCACAAGCTCATCGGCCACCTCGGGACCACCACGCACCGCCCCTATAGGTGGCAGTTCCAGCGCGGCGCGGTGCGCCGCCAGCTGCAGCTGCCTTTCAGCGTCGCCTTCAACGCCGCCGAGGCGCAGTTGCTCGCGGCGGTGCGCGGCGCGGGCATCGTGCAGGCGATGGACCTGCTGGTGGCGGAAGCGCTCGCGGCCGGCAAGCTCGAGGTGGTCCTGAGCGAGTGGTCGGCGCCCGGCGCACCGATCTCCGTCGTGTGCCGCAGCGCGCTGCGCCACTCGCCGAAGATCCGCGTATTCGCCGATTTCGCCGCGGAGCTGCTGCTGCAGTACCGGCGGCGCGTGGACACGCTGCTGGAGGGGGGCGGGTAGTCTTGCCTCAGCGCTTGGTGCGCCCGGCGAGCTGGTCGAGGGCGCGCAGCTGCAGGACCGTCGCGTCGGAGGCCGGCAGCAACTGGTTGGCCTGGCGGACGAACGGCGCCACCCGCTCGGCCGGCAGCGGCGGACTGATGAGATAACCCTGCGCAAAGTCGCATCCCAGGCGACGCAGCAGGCCCCAGGCGTCGGCGTCCTCGACGCCTTCCGCGACCACCTTGAGGCCCATGCTGTGCCCGAGCTCGATGGTCGAGGTGACGATGGTCACGGCGCCCTGCACTGCCTGGCTGATGAGCGAGCGGTCGATCTTCAGCTCGTCCACCGGCAGCAGCGACAGCTGCGACAGCGAGGAGTGGCCGGTGCCGAAGTCGTCGATGGCGAAGCGCACACCGGCGATGCGCAGCAGCTGCATGTTGCGCGCCGCACCCTGCGGGTCGAGCATCACCGCACTCTCGGTGATCTCGAGCAGGAGCGAGGTGGGATGCACCGAGTGGGCGCGCAGGCGCGCGAGGATCTGGTCGCCGAGCTCCGGGTCGAGAATGTCGGACGCCGAGAGGTTGACGGCCAGCTGCACCTCGAGCCCCCCCTCGCGCCACTCGCCCATCTGGCGGATGGCGGCCTTCAGCACCCAGTCGGTGAGCCGGCGCGCGCCGCCGGTACGCTCGGCGAGCGGCACGAACTCCCCGGGCGAGACGGGCCCGAGCTGCGGGTGCGTCCAGCGCACCAGCGCCTCGAGGCTGCGCACCGAGCGCGCCGCCATGGTCACCAGCGGCTGGTACACCAGGGTCAGCTGGTCGTTGTCGATCGCCGCGCGCAGATCCGTGATGAGCGTGAGCCGGCGGCGGTGCGCATCGTCCTGCCCCGGGCGGTACACGGCGACGCGCGAGGCGGCATCGTGCGCGTCCTCGAGCGCGACCTGCGCGCGCTGCAGCAGCTCCTCGGTGGTGGTGCCGTGATCGGGCAGCAGGCACAGGCCGCAGGCGACGTGCAGCTCGAGGCCGACGCCGGCGACGTGAAAGCCGGTGTGGACCAGGCCGGCGAGCTGCTCGGCGTAGAGCTGCGCGCGCTCCGCGGTGCAGCCCGGCACGATCACCAGGAACTGCGCCTCGCCGAGGCGCGCCACGGTGTCGCTCTCGGAGACGTTCTGGCGCAGCCGGTGCGCCACCTCGCGCAGCACGTCGTCGCCGACCGACATGCCGAGCGAGACGTTGATGTCGCGCAGGTTCCGCAGGGCGAGCAGGATCAGCGCGCCACGCGCGCCCGCGGCGGCCTCGCGCACCAGGCGCTCGAGCACCTGGGTGGCGAACCAGCGGTTCGGCAGCTGCGTGAGCGGGTCGTGCTGCGCGTGGAAGGTGATGGCCGCCTCACGCTCAGCGATGTTGCGCTGCATGGCGTTGAAGGTCCGGGCGAGGCTACGGAACTCGTCGCCGCCGGAGACGTTGACCGCGGTCTCGTACTGTCCCTGCTGGATGCGCTGCGCGGCGCGCGCCAGCTCACCGATGGGGCGTGCGGCGGTGCGGCCCAGCACCGCGCCCACCAGCCCCGCCATGAGGAGCGCGATGCCGTCGATCGCCAGCATCGCATCGCGCAGCTCGCGGTAGGGCGCGAGCACCTCGCGCTGCGGCTTCAGGAGCCGCACGTCGACTGAGTCGCCGAGCGCCTCGAGCGGGCGCGCCAGGGTGAGGTAATCGGCGCCGCCGAGACGCACGAGGTGCGGCGCCTCCCCGGATCCCGAAGCGACGGCCGCGCGCGGCGCCGCGACCGCGAGCAGCTCGTTGCGCTCCGCGGCCGGGAGCGTCGCGGCCACGTGGGTCACGCCGTCATGTCCGTGCAGAGTGAGTGCCACATCCGAGCCGACCAAGTCGCGGATGCGCTGCGCCAGTGAGTCGTCGGCCACGAAACCCATCGCGACCCAGGCGATGGTCTCAGGGGTGCGCACCGGGGCGAGCACCAGCTGATAGGCGCTCGGGCCGAGCACTATGAAGGCGGGCTGATCGCGCGCGCCGGGGTCTTTGAGCAGCAGCCTGATGGACGCGCCGGCGTCGCCGTCGAGCGCCGCGGTCGAGACGAGCGCCTTACCGTGGGTGTCGAGCACCATCACCATGTCGGCGCCGATGCGCCGGGCATTATTGCGGGCCGCGGACAGGATGGTGAGCGGTTCCCCGCTCGCCACCGCCTCGCGGAAGCCGAAGTCGGCCGCCGTGACCGCCACGCCGTTGGAGAGCTGGCCGGCGCGGAAGCGCATGAGCTGCAGCGCGAGCGCACTGCCGGAAGAGAGCTGCTCGGCGGCCCGCGCCTCGACCGTTCCCCGGGTGCTGGCCAGCACTGCGGCGAGCGTCACAGTTTGGGTGACGACCACCAGGCCGATGATCAGCACGAGAAGTCGTTTGCGGAAACTGCCCATCAAAAGCGCTCGAATGCCCATCGCATCGTAGGCGTCCCGCCATGCAGGGAGCGAGGAGACGAGTGCGGGAATGAGACCTCCGGCACGTCCAGGTCGCGAGAAATCAGCGCTCCGGGCCCACGCGGGCCTGGTGGCCCTCCTCGGCGCGCTCGCCGCCGGGGCAGCTGCCCACGCCGCCACGCTGGTCATCAGCGTGCAAACCGCCGATGGCCGCCCGCTCCCCGGCGTGGTGGTCACAGCCCATGCCCTCGACGCTCCGGCCCACAAGCCGGCGCCGATCAAGGCCGTCATGGACCAGGTGAACCGCGCCTTCGAGCCGGACCTGCTGGTGATCCCGGTCGGCTCCACGGTGACCTTTCCGAACAGCGACTCGGTGAGCCACCAGATTTACTCGTTCTCGCCCGCGAAGCGCTTTCAGCTGCCGCTTTATCGCGGCACCCCGTATCCGCCGGTGCATTTCGACCAGGCCGGCATCGTCACCCTGGGCTGCAACATCCACGACGAGATGGTCGGCTACCTGATGGTCACCGATGCGCCGTACTACGGGCGCACCAGCGCCGTCGGCGCCTGGTCCGCCGACGTCGCGCGCGGCCGCTACCGTATCGCTATCTGGCACCCACGCATGCGCGAGAGCGAAGAAGACCTCGAGCGCGAGCTCACGGTCGGGGAAGCGGACCACGCAGAGCTCACTCTGCGGCTCACGAAGTCGCTGACGCCGGCGCCGCTCGCCGACCGGCGGCACTCCTGGGACTACTGATGCGGCGCGCCGCGCGACTCGTACCGCTCGCATGGCTCGCACTCGGCGCCATCGCCCGGGCCGACGGCTGGGAGCTCGACCTCGACGGGCGCCTGGTGAGCTCGGACGCCTATCCCTCCTATACCCAGGGCGGCATCAGCGGCGTGCGCTTCTCCGAGGATCAGTCGGGCCTGCGGCTCGGCCGCGCGCGCCTGGCGCTCACCGAGTCGCTCGGCGAGCTGTGGACCGTGCATCTCGATGCCTCGGCGTGGGGCGACTACGATCGCGTCGCCGCCGGGCTCACCGAAGCGTTCCTGCAGTTCCGTCCCTACCCGTTCGCGGGCTATCGCCTGCGCGTCAAGGCGGGCGCCTTCTATCCACCCGTGTCGCTCGAGAACCGCTCTCCGGGGTGGGAGTCTCCCTACACGCTGTCGTACTCGGCGATCGACAGCTGGCTCGCGATCGAGCTGCGCACCATCGGTGTCGAGGCGCAGCTCGACTGGCTCGGCACGCGGCAGGGGCACGACTTCGACCTCGGAGCGACTGCCGGCGTATTCGGCTGGAACGACGGTGCGGGCGGCTTCATCGCCGGCGACGGCTTCATGCTCACCGACCGCCAGACTCCGCTCGGTGGGCGCGTGGGACTGCCTAACGATCCGGTGCTGATGAACTTCGAGCCGTTCCGCGAGCTCGACGGACGCGCCGGTGTGTACGGCGGCCTCGAGCTGCGCTGGCTCGATCGCGTGGTGATACGCGCGCTGCGCTACGACAACCGTGCCGACCCCACCGCGATCGATTACGCCACCAACGCCATCGCCTGGGAGACGAGCTTCGACAGTGTGGGGCTGCGCGCCGAGAGCGCCGACGGCTGGACCGCGATCGCGCAGGGCCTCAAGGGCCGGACGGCCATAGCGCCGGGGGGCTTCTACCTCAGCTGGCCGTTCAAGGCCGCGTACGCGCTGGTGGCGAGGCAGCTCGGCAAGCACATGCTGAGCCTGCGTTACGACCGCTTCGAGGTCGACACCAGCATTGCCGAGGGCGATGGCTCACAGACCGGGCACGCGTGGACCGCCGCCTACTCGTTCACGCCCGATGCGCACTGGCGCTTCACGCTCGAGTGGCTGCAGGTGGCCAGCAATTCCTACTTCCGCAGCGATGCCTTCGGCCTTCCGGCGCTCGCCACGGAGACGCAGCTGCAGCTCGCGGTGCGCTACGCACTCGGATCCGCGGTGCACTAGTTGGAATCGCTCCGCGCCATTGGCCCGCAAAGCTCCCTACCGCAGGAGCGCACGCTCGTGCACGTCCGCTGCTTTGCTGCATAGCAGCCGCTCAAAAACGCCTATAGTCAGTCGACGAAGCTAAGAACGTCGCGGTAGTGCATCGTCCGCGACGGCGACGGAGTAACCGATATGGCGGCAAAGCTCTGGAGCAGCGTCGCTTCGGCTGGCGCAGTGAACCCGCCCGATATCGGGAAGGTCCTACTCGTCGGCTCGGTCGTTCAATTAGGCGCGACAGGCGGTCTGATTGCCGCTTTGGCTGCTGATCGTACAGTGGTGGGACCCGGGGCGGGCCCCGGCACCGGCCAGCCGACGCAAGCAGTGATTCGATATGGCGTCACGGCAGTCGACGGCGGGTTCAATCCAGATCCGGAGGCACTCTTCGTCAGCCTCGCAATGCTTTGCCGACCCGGCGACGGGCAGATCTCAGCGCGGCTCGTGCAAGTGCCAAACTCGAGCCCGGTGGTATACGTGACAGAGACGACCCTGGTTGAGTTTCAGGCGCAGAAGACCAATGCCAAGCTGTTCACCTTGCAGATCGTGTCCGGCGGCGATGCCGACGTTTTTGATTTTGAGTCGAATGCGTATTACGTCGAGGTTGTGCTCACTGCGCCCGGCGCTGTGACCGAATATCCGCCGGCGGTTTCGCTCATTCAGTTGTCCTTCACGCCCCCACCCCCGCCCGGCGGTGGAGCAGGCGGCGGCGGAGGAAGCGTTGAAGGAGGCCCTGGCCACCAGCCTGAGTGACGCCGCTGGCTGCAACGGGTCGTCAGCGGTAGCGCGACAGGATCTTCTCGAGTCCCTTCGCCCCCGGCGAGAGCTTCTCGTAGGGGATGCTGTTGAGCGGGGCCGCGGGCGTCGAATTCACCTGGTGGAACTCGTGCTGCGCGGCCTCGTCGAGGAACAGCAGTCCCGTGAGGTATTCCCCGGACCTCATGCGCTCCTGGATGTGGGCCGAGGCGCTCGCGCGATTGGTCGGATCGTAAGCGGAGTCGAGCTTGCGCAGCACGATGCGGCTGCCGTCGTGCATCACCACCGGCAGCGCCTCGCCGGCAGCGTAATCCGCGGTGATCTCGCGCGCGAGCGGCACGGAGTCGGCGTGTACCGCCGGCTCGTAGTGCTCGCGCGTGTAGGCGTAGCTCTTGGTCGAGCCCTCGTGGTCGTTGAAGGTCACGCAGGGCGAGAGCACGTCGATGAGAGCGAAGCCGCGGTGCGCGAGTCCCGCCTGGATGAGCGGCACCAGCTGCTGCTTGTCGCCGGAGAAGCTGCGCGCCACGAACGAGGCGCCGAGCGTCATGGCGAGCAGCACCGGATCGATGGGCGGCTGCAGGTTGGTCTCGCCCTTCTTCGCCTTGGTACCGATGTCGGCGGAGGCCGAGAACTGTCCCTTGGTGAGGCCGTACACGCCGTTGTTCTCGATGATGTACAGCATGTCGAGATTACGGCGGATCGCGTGGCAGAACTGCCCGAGCCCGATCGAGAGCGTGTCGCCGTCGCCGGAAACGCCGATGTAGGTGAGATCGCGGTTGGCGGCGTTCGCTCCCATGGCGATCGAGGGCATGCGGCCGTGCACGGAGTTGAAGCCGTGGCCGCCGCTGACGAAGTAGGCGGTGGTCTTGGAGGAGCAGCCGATACCGGAGAGCTTCACCACGTTCTGCGGCTCGAGGGAGAGGCCCCAGGTCGCCTCGACGATCGCCGCGGTGATCGAGTCGTGGCCGCAGCCGGCGCACAGTGTCGAGAGCGCGCCCTCGTAGTCGCGGCGCGTGAGCCCGAGCGCATTGTGCGGCAGCGACGGGTGGGCGACCTTGGGCTTGGCGATGAAAGTCATGGTGAGGCTCCGTGCGAAGGCGATCCCTGAGGATGGTCAGCCATGGGCGGCGTCCCTGGGCTGCACGCGCCCCTCGGTCTGCAGCTCCGCGAGCACGCCATCGACGATGAAAGCCGAGGAGATCGGCAGTCCCGAGTAGTGCAGCAGTGAGCGCAGCTTGGCCTTGTCGACGGCGGTCTCCAGGGTGAGGAGCGAGCGCAGCTGCGCGTCGCGGTTCTGCTCGACGACGAACAGCAACTCGTGGGCGGCGAGGAACTTCTCGACGTCCTCGGTGAACGGGAAGGAGCGCACGCGCATGTAGTCCACGACGACACCGCGGATCCTGAGCAGGTCGCGGGCCTCGCGGATCGCGCCGTCGCAGCTGCCGAGGGACACGAGGCCGATCTTCGAGTCCAAGCTCGCATCGATCACCGCGCGCGGCACGAGGCGTTTCGCCGTCGCCCATTTGCGCATCAGCCGGTCGAGCACCACCTGGTAATCGGCCGCGTCCTCGGTGTAAGCGCCGTACTGGGTGTGTCCCGAGCCGCGCGTGAAATAGGCCGCCTTGGGATCGACGCCGGGAAGCGTGCGGTAGGGAATGCCGTCGTCGTCCACGTCGAGAAAGCGGTAGAACTTCTTGAGCTTGAGGACCTCTTCCTTGCCGAGGACCTTGCCGCGGTCGGGCCGGTAGCTGTCGTCCCACTTCAGGTCGCGGCACATCCAGTCGTTCATGCCGATGTCGAGATCCGACAGGACCAGCACCGGAGTCTGCAGCCGCTCGGCGAGGTCGAAGGCCTGCACCGCCATGTAGAAGCATTCTTCGGGATTGGCGGGGTAGAGGCACACGTGACGGGTGTCGCCGTGCGAGGCATAGGCGGCGAGCAGGAGATCGGCCTGCTGGGTGCGGGTCGGCATGCCGGTGGAGGGGCCGACGCGCTGGATGTCGAAGATCACCGCCGGCACCTCGGCGTAGTAGGCGAGTCCGAGGAACTCGTTCATGAGCGAGATCCCCGGGCCCGAAGTCGCGGTGAAGGCGCGCGCGCCGTTCCACATGGCGCCGATCGTCATGCCGATGGCCGCGAGCTCATCCTCCGCCTGGATGAAGGCGAAATTCCTCGTGCCGCTGTCCTGATCGACGCGCGTGCGGTCCGCGAACATCTTGAACGCGTCCATCAGCGAGGTGGACGGCGTGATGGGATACCAGGCGGCCACCGTCGCCCCGGCGAACAGGCACCCCAGGGCCGCGGCGGTGTTACCGTCGATCATGATGTGCCCGGCGGTGCTGTCCATCTTCTCGACCTTGAGCGGCAGCGGGCACTCGAAGTGCGCGCGCGCGTAGTCGTAACCCAGCTGGATCGCCTTCATGTTGCTCTCGACCAGCTGCGGCTTCTTCGCGTAGGTCTCGGCGAGCAGCTCGCGGATGCGCGCGACGTCGAGGTCGAGGAGCGCGGCCAGCACGCCCGCATAGCAGACGTTCTTCATCAGGATACGGGTGCGCACGCCGTTGAAGTTCTCGTTGCAGAGCCGCGCCAGCGGCACTCCGAGCACGCTGATATCGTCGCGCTTCAGGAGCGCCGGCCGCGGCCAGGTCGAGTCGTAAACCAGGTAGCCTCCCGGAGCGACCTCGCGCACGTCGCGCGTATAGGTCTCGGCGTTCATGGCCACCATGAGATCGACGCGGCCGGAGCGCGCCACGTAGCCCTCGCGGGTCACGCGAATCTCGTACCAGGTGGGCAGCCCCTGAATGTTCGAGGGGAAGTAGTTCTTGCCCATCACCGGGATGCCGCTCCTGAAGATCGACTTCATGAGCAGCGTGTTGGCGCTCGCCGAGCCGGTGCCGTTGACCGTGGCGATCTTGATGGTGAAATCGTTGACGCGTGAGGCGGTGGGGGACATGGCTGCGCTTGGGAGGCTTGCGGTCGCTTAGGCTGGCATTGGGCGGATAAGGTTCAGGCGATCTTGGCCGGGCGCCGTGCCGGCGCCGGCTGCGGCTCGTCCGCGGCGTGCGGCCAGCGGAGCTCGGATTTCTGCATGTCCCAGGCGGCGGTCGGGCAGCGCTCGGCGCACAGGCCGCAATGCACGCACAGGTCCTCGTCCTTGACCATCACGCGGGCGGTCTGCGGCAGCGCCGCCGAGACGTAGAGCGGCTGGGCAAGGTTCCTGGCCGGCGCCTTGAGCCGGCCGCGCAGCTCCGCCTCGGGCCCGTTGTGGGTGATGGTGAGACAGTCCACCGGGCAGATGTCGAGACAGGCATCGCACTCGATGCAGAGCTTCGCGGTGAACACGGTCTGCACGTCGCAGTTGAGGCAGCGCTGCACCTCCTGCTCGACCTGCGCGGCGGTGAAACCGAGCTCGACCTCGATGTTGAGCTTCTTGAAGCGCTCCTTGAGCGAGACGTGCGGCATCAGCCGCCGCTCGACCGGCGTGTAGTCGTTCGAGTACGACCATTCGTGCATGCCCATCTTGCGACTCTGCAGGTTGACGCCCGCAGGCAAACGCTCAGCGACCGGCTCGCCCTGGCAGTGCCGGTGGATGGAGATGGCCGCCTGGTGTCCGTGCTCGACCGCCCAGATGATGTTCCTCGGGCCGAAGGCCGCGTCGCCGCCGAAGAACACGCCCGGCCGCGTCGACTGGAAGGTCCTCTGATCGACGACCGGCACGTCCCACTTGTCGAACTCGATGCCGAGGTCGCGCTCGATCCACGGGAAAGCGTTCTCCTGCCCGATGGCGAGGATCACGTCATCTGCGGCCACGAACTCCTCGCCCACGACGCGCTCGGCGGTGATGCGCCCGGCGGCGTCGAGATCGTATTCCATCCGGTCGAACAGCATGCCCGCGAGGGCGCCGGCCTCGACCACGAAAGCCTTGGGGGAACGGTTGACGACGATCTCGACGCTTTCCTCCTCGGCGTCCTCGAGCTCCCACTCGGAGGCCTTGAAGAAGCCGCGCGGCTTGCGCGCCATGACCTTGACGCTCTCGGCGCCCAGGCGAAGGCTAGTGCGGCAGCAGTCCATGGCGGTGTTGCCGACGCCGATGATGAGGACGCGCTTGCCGACCCTGTCGATGTGACCGAAGGCCACCGACTCGAGCCAGGCGATTCCGATATGGATGTTGGCGGCACCCGCCTCGCGCCCCGGGAGCCTGAGCTCCTTGCCCTTCGGTGCGCCGGAGCCGACGAATACCGCATCGAACCCGCCCTTGCCAAGCAGCTCGCGCAGGCTGCTCACCGGCGTATTGAGCCTGAGATCCACGCCCATCCCGGTGATCATCGCGATCTCCTCGTTCAGCACCGCCGCCGGCAGGCGGAACGAGGGGATGTTGGTGCGCATCAGCCCGCCGGGCTCGCCGTACTGCTCGAAGATGGTCACCTGGTAGCCGAGCGGCATGAGATCGTTCGCGACCGTGAGCGAGGCGCAGCCGGCGCCGATGCAGGCGATGCGCTTGCCGTTCTTCATCTTGGGTATCTGCGGCAGCCGGGCCGTGACGTCGTCGCGATGATCGGCGGCGACGCGCTTCAGGCGGCAGATCGCCACCGGTTTCTGCTCGATACGCCCGCGGCGGCAGGCCGGCTCGCAGGGGCGGTCGCACACGCGCCCGAGGATGCCGGGAAACACGTTCGACTGCCGGTTCACCATGTACGCGTCGGTGAAGCGGCCCTGGGCGATCAGGCGGATGTACTCGGGAACATCGGTGTGAGCCGGACAGGCCCACTGGCAATCCACAACTCGATGGTAATAGTCGGGGTGGGAGGTATCGGTGGGTTCCATTCACTCACTCGGGCCGCCCTCGCGTGGGCCCTCGGTGCCATCGGGGACGCTGAGTATAGAGGCGCGTGGCGGAATTTCATCGGCGTTAATGCTCCCGGAATGCGCACTCAATCGCAGTCCCGCGGCGCAAATGGCCGCCCGGGCCGGTCATATTGCACTGCAGCAATCCCGTTCCCAGGCGCGACTGCCTATACTCCGCGCCATCCGTGCCGGACCCCATCGCCACCGAGATTCGTCTGCGCCGCGCCACGCGCGTGCTGGAGGTGAGCTTCGCCGACGGCAGCCGCTTCGAGCTGCCCTTCGAGTACCTGCGCGTGTGCTCGCCGTCCGCCGAGGTCAAAGGCCACGGCCCCGGACAGGAGGTGCTGGTGCTCGGCAAGGAGCAGGTGCAAATCACCGCGATCGAGCCGGTCGGGCAGTACGCGGTGAAGCTGGTCTTCGACGACGGGCACGACACCGGGCTCTACACCTGGAAGTACCTGCACGAGCTCGGCCGCGAGCGCGCTGCGAACTGGGCGCGCTATGAGGAGCGGCGCGCGCGGGCGCGAGGCTAAGCGCGGGCGCAGCGCTGCAGAAGAAGCCGGAAAGCAGACGGGCCGGACATCGCTGCCCGGCCCGCCCTTGCAAGACCCCCCCGAACGGTCGCGATTCTAGCGCATCGGTGACGGGAAGATGCAAGCGTCGCGCGCAGCTTGCGCGGGCGAAGTGTCAGGTCCGATCGACTAGAATGTGTCTCATCATCTCCAGGCCGCGCGTGCCCATGGCAGACGAGCGCTCCACCGACTTCGGCTTTCAGCGCGTGCCGCGCGAGGATAAGGCGCGCCGCGTGAGGGGCGTGTTCGACTCGGTCGCGGACCGCTACGACCTCATGAACGACCTGATGTCGGCGGGCGCGCACCGCATCTGGAAGCGTTTCACGCTGGCGCTGGCCAACCTGCACGCGGGGCAGCGTGCGCTCGACGTGGCGGGCGGCACGGGCGATCTGGCCGCGGGGCTCGCCCGGCAGGTGGGCGAGCGCGGCCTGGTCGTGCTTACCGACATCAATGCCGCCATGCTGGCGCGCGGGCGCGACCGGCTGATCGATGCCGGGCTCGCTGCCAACCTCGCCTACGTCCAGGCCGACGCCGAGCGGCTGCCGTTCGCGGACGGTACCTTCGACTGCGTCACGATCGGCTTCGGGCTGCGCAACGTGACCGACAAGGCGGCCGCGCTCGCCTCGATGCGCCGCACGCTCAAGCCCGGCGGGCAGCTGCTGGTGCTCGAGTTCTCGCAGCCTCAGGTCGCCGCGCTCAAGCCCCTCTACGACGCCTATTCCTTCCGCGTGCTGCCGCTGCTCGGGCGTTACGTGGCGGGCGATGAGGCGAGCTACCGCTACCTCGCCGAATCGATCCGCATGCATCCTGACCAGGAGACGCTGCTCGCGATGATGCGCCATGCCGGGCTCGAGGGCTGCCGCTACCACAACCTCTCCGGCGGCATCGTCGCCGTACATCGCGGCTATCGGTACTGAGCCCCCCCGGGCCAGCCGTTAGCGCAGAGCACGCCTATGCTGAGCGAGACCGTCGGCAAGCTTCTCAACCGCGCCCTGCCGCGCTCGGAGCGCGCGCGGCAGCTGTGCGCCGAGCTCGCCGGGCGGAGCCTGGCGCTCGAGGTGCGCGGCATCGGACGGCTGTCGCTGCAGTCGAACGGCGCGACGCTCACCGTGACGCCGGCTGCGGCCGGTGCCGATGCCGAGCTCAGCGTAGGACCCTTCGGCCTGCTCGCGCTCGCGGGCGCTGACGGCGCGCAGTCCGCCGTGCAGCGCGGCGACGCCACAATCTCCGGTGACGGCGAGATCGCCGCCAAGTTCGGCGAGCTGCTCACCCTCCTCAAGCCTGATCCCGAGGAGGAGCTGTCGGCGGTGCTCGGCGACGTGCCGGCGCATCAGCTCGCGCGTCTCGGGCGCCTCGCCCTCGCCTTTGGCCGCCGCGCCACGGACGCCGCCTGGCGCAACGCCGGCGATTACCTCGGCCACGAGCGCGGCGATCTGGTGCCGCGGAGCGAGGGTGAGCAGTTTCTCAAGGGCGTCGACGCGCTGCGCGAGGACCTCGACCGCCTCGCCGTGCGTCTCGAGCTGCTGGCCGCGCGACGCGCCGCCGCGGCGGGCGGAAAGCGCGCGCCGTGAGACCGCGGGTCCTGCTGCGACTGCTCGAGATCCAGCGGGTGCTGCTCAAGCACCGCCTCGATGATTTCGTCCGCGCCACTCATCTATATAGGCCGCTGCGATTCCTCCTGGTGCTGTCGCCCGACGTGTGGCTCGAGCGGCGCCGCGGCGGAGCGCGGGCCGAGCGGCTGCGGCTCGCGCTCGAGGAGCTCGGGCCGATCTTCGTCAAGTTCGGCCAGGCGGTCTCGACCCGCCGTGATCTGCTGCCGCCCGACATCGCCGACGAGCTCGCGAAGCTCCAGGACCGCGTGCCGCCCTTCGACGGCCGCGTCGCGCGCGCGCAGGTCGAGGCGAGCTACGGCCGGCCGGTCGCGGAGGTGTTCGCCTCCTTCGAGGAGACGCCGCTCGCCGCCGCCTCCATCGCCCAGGTGCATCCGGCGCGGCTCAAGAGCGGGGCGGAGGTGGTGGTCAAGGTGCTGCGCCCCGGGATGCGCGCGGTCATCGAGCGCGACCTCGAGGTGCTGCACGCGCTCGCCGAGCTCGCCGAGCGCTACTGGCGTGAGGGCCGGCGCCTGCGGCCACGCGAGCTCGTCGCCGAGTACCACAAGACGGTGCTCGACGAGCTCGACCTGATGCGCGAGGCGGCCAACGCCTCGCAGCTGAAACGCAACTTCGCGGGCTCGGATCTGCTGTACGTTCCCGAGGTCCACTGGGACTACTGCCGCCCCGACGTCATGGTGATGGAGCGCATCCACGGGGTGCCGATCAGCGACCTGGAGAGCCTCAAGGCCGCCGGCACCGACATCCGGCGGCTCGCCGAGAACGGCGTGCGCATCTTCTTCACCCAGGTGTTCCGCCACAACTTCTTCCACGCCGACATGCACCCGGGGAACATCTTCGTCCTGGTCGACGATCCGCGCCGGCCGCGCTACGCCGCGGTCGACTTCGGCATCGTCGGCACCCTCGATCCGCGCGACCAGCAGTACCTTGCCGAGAACTTCCTCGCGGTGTTCGACCGCGACTACCGCCGCGTGGCGCAGCTGCACCTCGAGTCCGGCTGGGTCCCCCCCGGCGCGCGCATCGACGAGATGGAGTCCGCGGTGCGCACCGTGTGCGAGCCGATCTTCGACCGGCCGCTGAAGGACATCTCCTTCGGCCGCATCCTGCTGCGCCTCTTCGAGATCTCGCGGCGCTTCGACGTGCAGATCCAGCCGCAGCTGCTGCTGCTGCAGAAGACGCTGCTCAACGTCGAGGGCCTGGGGAGACAGCTCTATCCCGAGCTCGACATCTGGAGCAGCGCGAGCCCGATCCTGCGCGAATGGATGCGCGAGCGCACCAGCGTCGGCGCGCTCGTCCGCAGCGTGCGTGCGCACGCCCCGGAGATCCTCGAGGCCCTGCGCGGACTGCCGGCGCTGCTCGCCGCGCAGGTCCGACGCGGACAGCTGAGCGAGCGCGCCGCACCCGCGCCGGATCCCGCGGCGCTGCTCAGGGAGCTCAAGGCCGAAGGACGCCGGCGCGATCTGGTCACCGTGGGCGCGGCGCTGCTGCTCGGCGGAATCGTGTGGCTCGCCATCTCCGGCGCCCACACGGTCACCGGCTGGGCGCTGCTCGCCGCGGGGGTCGTAGCCTTCCTGGCGGGCGCGGGCCGCTAGGTGCAGCGCTCGCTCATCGAGGGGTCGATCCCCATCACGCTCTTCAGGTTCGCGCTGCCGATCCTGTTCGCCAACGTACTGCAATCCCTCAACGGCTCGGTAAATTCCGTCTGGGTGGGACGCTTTCTCGGCGAGGCGGCGCTCACCGCCACCTCCAACGCCAACACGGTGATGTTCCTGCTGATCGGCGCGGCGTTCGGCGTGGCGCTCGCGGCCACGATCCTCGTCGGCCAGTGCATCGGCGCCAACAACGTGCCCGAGACCAAGCGCGTGGCGGGGACCAGCGCCACCTTCTTCACGGGCATCTCGGTCGCCATGGCGATCGCGGGACTGGCGCTGTGCCGGCCGCTGCTCATCGCCATGAGCACCCCCGCCGACTCGCTCGACCTCGCGGTGGCCTACATGCGGGTCATCTTCCTGGCGCTGCCCTTCCTGTACCTGTACGCGTTCGTCGGTGCGATGCTGCGCGGCGCCGGCGACTCGAAGACGCCCTTCTACTTCATGCTGCTCTCGGTGGGCCTCGACATCGCGCTCAACCCGGTGTTCATCTTCGGCGTCGGCCCGATCCCCCGCCTCGGAATCGCCGGCTCCGCTCTCGCCACCTTCGTCGCCCAGGCGGTGAGCCTCGTCGCCCTCGTCCGCCACCTGTACCGCCGGCGGCACCTGCTCGTGCTGCACCGGGACGAGCTGACGCTGCTCAGGGTCGACTGGTCGGTGGTCGCGGCGCTGGTGAGGAAGGGCGTGCCGATGAGCGCGCAGATGCTGGTGATGTCGCTGTCCGGCGTGCTAATGATCACCCTGGTCAACCGCTTCGGCGTCGACACCACCGCGGCTTTCGGCGCGGCGCTGCAGCTGTGGAACTACATCCAGATGCCGGCCTTCGCGGTCGCCATGGCCATGTCGGCCATGACGGCGCAGAACGTCGGCGCCGGCCAGTGGCAGCGGGTGACGCGCATCGCCCGCTGGGGCGTGCTCTATAACGTGGTGCTGTGCGGCGGCATCGCGCTGGCGATGGAGCTGCTGGATGCGCCGCTGTTCGCGCTGTTCCTGCCGGCGGGCTCGACGGCACGGGTCCTCGCCTCGCACCTGAACCACGTGGTCACGCCGTCGTTCGTGTTCTTCGGGGTAGCGGTGGCGCTGTTCGGCGTAGTGCGCGCCACCGGCGCGGTCATGGCGCCGCTCATCATCCTTACCATCACGCTGCTGGTGGTGCGCTTCCCGCTCGCGGAAGCCTTCCTCGACCGCTACCAGGTGGACTCGGTGTGGTGGAGCTTTCCGATCTCCTCGGCGCTCTCGGCGCTGCTCGCCGTGCTCTACTACAAGTGGGGCGGCTGGCGCAGGTCCCACATGCGGCCGGCGGCCCCGGCGCGCGCTTAGCGCCCTCTCTCTGCCGAAGTGAGTATTCGTGCCCGCGACCGGCGGGCGCAGAATGAGCACCCACCCGCCCTCTGAGGAGCAGCACGCATGCAGACGCGCACACTCGGACCCAGGGGGCCCGCCGTATCGGCGCTCGGTCTCGGCTGCATGGGGATGAGCGAGTTCTACGGCGCGCACTCGGACACCGAATCGATCGAGACGCTCGAGCGTGCACTCGAGCTCGGCGTCAATTTCTTCGACACCGCGGATGCCTACGGGCCGTACACCAACGAGGAGCTGCTCGGGCGCGTCTTCGCCGGCAGGCGGGCGCGGGTCTTCCTCGCCACCAAGTTCGGCTTCGTGCGCGATCCCGACGACCGTGCTGCCCGGGCCATCGACGCGCGTCCGGCCCGCGTGCGCGAGGCGTGCGAGGCGAGCCTCAGGCGTCTGAACGTCACGTATATCGACCTGTATTACCTGCACCGCGTCGATCCGCAGGTCCCGATCGAGGACACCGTCGGCGCCATGGCGCAGCTGGTGCGTGCCGGCAAGGTGCGGCATCTGGGCCTCTCCGAGGTCGCCCCGCGCACCCTCGAGCGCGCGCATCGCGTGCACCCGATCGCAGCGCTCCAGAGCGAGTACTCGCTGTGGACGCGCGATCCGGAGGACGGCGTGCTCGAGACCTGCCGGCGGCTCGGAGTCGGCTTCGTACCCTACTGCCCGCTCGGGCGCGGCTTCCTCACCGGCCGCATCCGCAGCCCCGACGACTTCGCGCCCGATGACTACCGGCGTGAGAATCCGCGCTTCCAGGGCGAGAATTTCGCGCGCAATCTGGCGCTGGTCGGCAAGGTCCAGGCGCTCGCTAGAGAGAAGGGCTGCACGGCCGCGCAGCTCGCGCTCGCCTGGGTGCTGGCGCAGGGCGAATACCTCGTGCCCATTCCAGGCACGCGCCGCGTCGGGAATCTCGAGGAGAATCTCGGCGCGCTCGAGGTGCGGCTGTCGCCCGAGGAGCTCGCCTCCATCGACGCGGTGCTTCCGGCGAGCGCGGTCGCGGGCGCGCGCTACGCCGAGAACATGATGCGCCTCGTGCGCGGCTAGCTGGCCGACTCCGCCGGCGGCGTACGCTCTACAGGCCCTGAGCGGTCTCGACCGCGGCGCGCGGCTCGATCCACAGCGCGCGGGCCCGGCCGCACAGCTCGCCCTTGCCGTCGAAGAGCGCCGTGCCTGCCTCGTGCTTGCGCCCGCTCGAGCCGAGCTGCCAGCCCACCACGGTGCAGGACTCCCCGATGTGCACGCGGCGGTCGACGTGAACGGTGAGCTCCGCGAGCAGCATGATGCGGTCATCCGGCGCGACCGCGAAGTAGCCCGGGCAATCGAGCGCCGCCGACATGAACTCGGCGCGTACCTTGCCGTCACCGGCGTCGAGCGATGCGTCCGGCACCCAGGGAGCCGCGACCAGGCCGCGCTCGGCGATGGGACCGGCGAAGATGCGCAGGCCATCGCCCCGGACCCGGTGCGTGCCGCAGACGAAGCAGCCCGGGAAGCGGTGGTAGCGGAACCCGGCGTAGTGGCGCGAGGCTTCCACCGCTTCGAGGTAATCCGGAGCGGTGCCGACCTCGAGCTCGAGAGCGGCGGGGCGCGCTTCGCCCACCGCCTCGGTGCCATCGAGCACCTGGAGCGCACCGCCCCCGAGCTCGGCGATCGTGAGCTGCCGCTCGAGCGGCGGCGGCAGCAGCAGCCGTACCGTCACGGTGCGTGCGGCGCAGCTCGCGACCATGCCGGCGAAGTAGCCGCCGTTCGCGGAGCCCGGCGGGCCGCAGAAACGCGCCGCGATCGTCAGGGTGCTCATGCGCGCAGCTCCCTGAGCCACGCACCCGGATCCGCGCCGCGCTCGAGCAGCTCCACCAGCGCCGAGCCGACCACGACTCCGTCGACGTGGCCCGTGAGCCGCGCCACCTGCTCGCGCGAGCGGATACCGAAGCCGGCGCACACCGGCAGCGTGGCGTGCGCGCGCACGCGCTCGAGGTAGGCGATCACCTCCTCCGGCACCGCGACGTTACGGCCGGTGGTACCGGTCATGGTGACGGCATAGACGAATCCCTGGCTGCCGGCCGTGAGCGCCGCGAGGCGCTCAGGCTCCGTGACCGGGGTGACCATCTGCACCAGCGCGATGCCGTGCGAAGCGAGCGCCGCCTTGAGCTCGCCGCTCTCATCGAGCGGCAGGTCCGGCACGATGAAGCCCGCAACGCCGGCGCGCGCGGCACTGTCGGCGAGCTCCCTGACCCCGAAGGCCAGCAGCGGGTTGAGGTAGCTCATGAGAAGGAGCGGGGTGCGGACACTGACGAGCCGCGCCACCTCGGCCAGGATCCACCTGAGGGTGACGCCCTGCGCGAGGGCCCCGAGGCTCGCCCGCTGGATGGTGACACCGTCGGCCATGGGGTCGGTGAAGGGCACGCCGATCTCGACCACATCCGCCGCGCCCGCGATGGCCTCGAGATTCGCGGCGAACTGCTCGCGCCTCGGGTAGCCCGCGGTGAGATAGGCGACGAGCGCCGGCGCGCCGCCCGCGGCAGCCGCACGGATGGCGCTCGTGATGCGCTCGTGCGCCTTCATGGGCCCTCCGCGGCGAGCAGTGTCCGTTGCAGCGTCGGCATGTCCTTGTCGCCACGCCCGGAGAGGCACACGAGCACCGTCCCGCCCGGATGCGCGCGCGCCCAGCGCTCTGCGGCCGCGAGCGCGTGCGCGCTCTCGATCGCCGGCAGGATTCCCTCGAGCTCGCTCAACGCGCGCACCGCCGCGAGCGACTCCTCGTCACTCGCGGTCCGATAGCTCACCCGTCCAAGCGCTGCGAGCAGGGCGTGCTCGGGACCGACGCCCGGGTAGTCGAGTCCCGCCGACACCGAGTGCGTCTCCTGGATCTGGCCGTTCTCGTCCTGCAGCAGCAGGGAGTAGGTGCCGTGCAGGACCCCTGGCCGCCCGTAGGCGACCGTCGCGGCATTATCGCCGAGCGCCGCGCCCCGGCCGCCCGCCTCGACGCCGATGATCTCGACGGCGGCGTCCGCCAGAAAGGCGTGGAAGGCGCCGATCGAGTTCGAGCCGCCGCCCACGCAGGCGATGACCGCATCCGGCAGGCGGCCCGCGGTCTCGAGCATCTGCGCGCGGGCCTCGCGTCCGATGACCGCCTGCAGCTCCCGCACCAGGTAGGGATAGGGATGCGGGCCCACCACCGAGCCGAGGAGGTAGTAGGTTCCGAGCGGATCCGACACCCAGTCGCGCAGCGCCTCGTCGATCGCGGCGCGCAGCGTGCGATCGCCGCTCGTCACCGGCACGACGGTGGCGCCCAGCAGGCGCATGCGCCCGACGTTCGGCGCCTGGCGTTCCATGTCGATCTCGCCCATGTACACCGTGCACGGCAGCCCGAGCCGCGCGCAGGCCGCGGCGCTCGCCACGCCGTGCTGCCCGGCGCCGGTCTCCGCGACGATGCGTCGGGCCTCGAGCCGCCGCGCCAGCAGCGCCTGACCGATGGCGTTGTTGATCTTGTGGGCGCCGGTGTGCGCCAGATCCTCACGCTTGAGCCAAACGGAAGCGCCCCAGCGCTGCGAGAGGCGCCGCGCGTGGGTCAGGGCCGTGGGCCGGCCTACCCAGGAGCGCAGCTCCGCGCTGAGCTCCTGCTGGAACTCACCCGTGTGCAGGTGCTCGCGCACGCCGCGCTCGAGACGCTCGAGCGCCGGGATGAGCGTCTCGGGAACGTAACGTCCGCCGAAAGGACCGAAGCGGCCGCGCGCGTCGGGGAAGCGCCCGGCGAGCAACTGATCGAGCAGGCTCGCGGCATCAGGCAAGGCGACACTCATACGGCATCCTCACTCGGTGGTGCGGCGACCGCGGCCCGTGCCGCGAGCGCGAACTGCATGATCTTCAGCGGACTCTTCACTCCCGGGCGCGCCTCGACACCGCTCGACACGTCGACGCCGAAGGGCCGCACCGCGCCTATCGCCGCCGCGACGTTGCCCGAGTCGAGTCCGCCGGCGAGGACGAGCTGCGTGCGGCGCGCCAGGCGGCGCGCGGCGCCCCAGTCGCTCGCCGTGCCGGTACCGCTCGCGGGCCCCTCGAACAGCACGCGCGGCGCAAGCCTCGCCGGCATCGCCGCATCGCTCCGCACCACCGGCAGCAGCTCGAGCGTCGCCGGGAGATCGAGGCCGCCGAGGTCGGATGCGTCGGTCTGCAGCACGTCGGGCCGGAACACCCGCAACATCTCGTCGACCTCGAGCTGCGTGGGGTGGCGCGTCACCGCAACGCAGCGCACCCGGGCACGCGCCGGGCGCGAGAGCTGCGCCGCCGCCTCCGGGGTCAGCTGGCGCGGCGAGGCGGCGAACACGAACCCGATCGCGTCCACGCCGGCTTCGATCGCGGTGGCGATCGCATCGGGTGTGGTCAGGCCGCAGATCTTGATCCACATCGCCGTGCGTCCCGCTAGTGCGCCGCCCGCGCCGCGCGGCCCGCCCCGATCAGCGCCTTGGTGAGCCCGCCGGGATCGGCGCCGCGCATCAGCGCGCTGCCGACCAGCGCCACTGAGTAGCCGGCGGCGGCGACCGCGCGCGCATCGGCTTCCGAGGCGACGCCGCTCTCGGCCACGCGCGGCACGTTGGCCGGCAGGAGCGGCGCGAGCTCGAGCAGCCGCCCGGGGACGACCTCGAGGGTCGTCAGATCGCGGCAGTTGACGCCGGCGAGCAGCTGACTCGCGCCGCGGTGCGCGTGTACCAGCTCGTGCATGAGCTCGACGTCGCGCGCGTCGAAGGCCTCGAGCAGCACGAAGAGGCCGAGCGCGCCGGCGCAGTCGATGAGCGCGCGGGTCGCCTCTCTCGGCAGCATGCGCAGGATGACGAGCACGCCGCCCGCGCCGGCGGCGCGCGCCTCGAGCACCTGGTACGGATCGACGAGGAAATCCTTGCGCATCGCGGGCACGCCGAGCGGCGTCAGTACCCGCGTTGCCTCGCCGAGGTGCGTGAGCGAGCCGTCGAAGCGGCTCGGCTCCGTGAGCACCGAGACCGCGGCCGCGCCGGCGCGCGCATACGCGCCGACCCGCGCCGCAACGTCCTCCCCTGCGGGCCCGAGCTCGCCCGCGGCCGGCGAGCGGAGCTTGAGCTCCGCGATGAGGTCGAAGCCGCTCGCGTCGAGGCGCAGCGGCGGCGGCACGGGAGCGAGACGCGCCGCAGACTCGAGCCCCGCGAGCGAGCGGCGGGTGAGGGCACTACGCACCCGGGCGCGGCTGCCTGCGGCCATCTCCTCGAGGAAGGCGCTCATGCGCTGCGCCCCGCCGCGGCAGGGCCTGCGTCGGCGGCCCGGGCACGCAGTGTCTCGAGCAGCCGCCGGGCCGCACCGCCGTCGATCGCGGCGGCGGCGCGTGCGAGCCCCTCGCCCGGGTCCGCCGCCACCGCCGCGACCTCGAGCGCGAGCGCCGCGCCGAGCAGCAGGCAGTCGCGATGCGCGCCGCGGTCGGTGCCTGAGAGCACCGCCTCGAGCGCACGCGCGTTGTAGGCCGCATCACCACCCGCGAGCGCCGCCGGACTGCACTGGGCGAGTCCGTACTCGGCGGGCGAGCGTACGGCGACGGTGACCTTGCCGGGACGCACGTCGAAGACGGTGAACGGACCGACCGGTGTCGGCTCGTCCCAGCCGCCCGCGCCGTGCACGACGAAGCTGCGCTCGATGGGAAGCCCGGCGAGCGTGTCGGCCATGAGGCGCGCTACTCCTAAGCTGTACGCGCCGATAAGGTGCAGCGGCGGCTGCGCCGGGTTCACCAGCGGACCTAAGATGTTGAACACGGTGCGCACGCCGAGCGCGGCACGGATCGGCGCGACGCGCGCCGTCGCCGGGTGATAGTGCGGAGCGAAGAGGTAGGTGAAGCGCGTGGCGGCCAGACAGGCGCCCGCGGCCGTGCCGTCGCGCGGGATCGCCACGCCGAGCGCCTCGAGCACATCGGCGCTGCCGCTGCGGCTCGAGACCGAGCGGTTGCCGTGCTTGACGACGGGCACGCCGCAGGCGGCCGTGAGGAGCGCGGTACCGGTCGAGATGTTGAAGCTGCCGGAGGCATCGCCGCCCGTCCCGACGATGTCGATGGCGCGCAGCTCCGGCGGCACGTCGGGACGGCGCGCCAGGCGGCGCATGGTGAGCGCGAAGCCGCGCACCTCGTCGGCGACCACGCCCTTGGTCGAGAGCGCCGCGAGCAGCGCCCCCGCCATGGCGGGCGGGAGCTCGCCGTCGGTGAGATGCGCCAGGAGCTCCCCGGCCTGCGACTCGGTGAGGTCGCGCCGCTCGGACAGCTGCTGCAGCAGCTCACGCGGCGCCGACATCGCCCGCTCCCTCAGCCGTTGCGCCGCGCGAGCGCTCGCCGGCGGAGTACCGGAGGAAATTCCCGAGCAGCTTCGGCCCCTGCGGCGTCAGGATGCTCTCCGGGTGGAACTGCACGCCCTCGACGACGAGGGTGCGATGGCGCACCGCCATGATCTCGCCCTCATCAGTCTGCGCACTCACCTCGAGCGACTCCGGCAGCGTCCCGGGTGCGGCGATCAGCGAGTGATAGCGCCCGACCTCGCAGGGCTGCGGGAGTCCGGCGAACACCGTACGGCCGTCATGGCGCACCAGCGAGGTCTTGCCGTGCATCAGGCGCGCGGCGCGCACCACCTGGCCGCCGAACACTTCGACAATCGACTGGTGGCCGAGGCACACGCCGAGCACCGGGATCGATCCGGCGAAGGTGCGGATCATGTCCATGGAGACGCCGGCGTCGTAGGGAGTGCCGGGGCCCGGCGAGATGCACAGGTGCGAGGGCGCAAGCGCGCGCGCTCGAGACGGGGTCAAGGCATCATTGCGGTAGACGCTCACCTCGGCACCCAGCACCAGGAACGCCTGCACCAGGTTGTAGGTGAAGGAGTCGTAATTGTCGATGAGCAGGAGGCGCGGCTTCGTCACAGCCCCTCCTCCGCGAGCTCGAGCGCCCGCACCATGGCCGCGCTCTTGGCGAGCACCTCCTCGTGCTCGCTCAGCGGAACGCTGTCGGCGACGATGCCGGCGCCGGCCTGGTAGCTGTACTCATCGCCCCGGAACACCAGCGTGCGGATAGTGATGGCGTGGTCCATGTCGCCGCGCGCGCCGAAATAGCCGACCGTGCCGCCGTAGAGCCCGCGCCGGGCCGGCTCGAGCTCGTCGATGATCTGCATGGCACGCACCTTCGGCGCTCCGACCAGCGTGCCGGCCGGGAAGGCCGCCGCGAACAGGTCGAAGGCGTCGCGCCCGGCGGCGAGCTCGCCGTGCACCCCGCTCACCATGTGCATGACGTGGCTGTAGCGCTCGATCGCGCGATAGGGCTCGACCGCCACGCTGCCCGCGCAGGCGACCCGGCCCAGGTCGTTGCGGGCGAGATCCACCAGCATCACGTGCTCGGCGTTCTCCTTGGGGTCGGCGCGCAGCTCCGCCGCGCGCGCAGAATCGGCCGCGGCATCCGCGGCGCGCGGCCGAGTGCCGGCGATGGGACGCAGCTGGGCGCGGCGGCCGGAGAGCTTCACGAGCGCCTCGGGAGATGAGCCGACGACGGCCACGTCGCCCAGGGCGCAGTAGTACATATAAGGAGAGGGGTTGATGAGGCGCAGGGCGCGATAGGCCTGGAACGGATCGAGCTCGTGCCGTCCCGCGAAGCGGCTCGCCAGCACCAGCTGGTAGACGTCGCCCGCGGCGATGTATTCCTGGGTACGCCGCACGCCCGCCATGTAGGCGTCGCGCGTGTAGGCCGCCGTCGGCGGCGCGTAGCGCCCCGGACGCGCAGCCGTCGGCAACGCGCCGCGCAGCGCCTGCACCACCTCGCGCCTGAGCGCGCGCCGCTCAGCGTCGCTCCCCGCATGCAGCAACGCGATGCCGCGCGTCAGGTGATCGAACACCAGCACCGAGCGGGGAGCCACGTAATGCAGCGCGGGCACGCCCTGGTCGCTGCGCGTCCGGGCGGGCAGCGGCTCGAAATAGCGCACCACGTCGTAGGCGGCGTAGCCGACCAGCCCCCCCGCGAGCGGCACGCCGGGAATGTCGGGCCTGGGCTGCGGCGCGGCGGCGAGCGCGGTGCGCAGCCCCGCGAGCAGCTCGGCGCCGTCGGCAGGCAGAGCGCGGCGCTCGGCGCCGATCATCAGCCCGGTCCCATCGAGCCGCACCTCGAGCCCGTCACCGAAGCCGATGAAGGAGTAGCGGCCGAGGCGCTCGCCGCCCTCGACGCTCTCGAGCAGGAAGCGCGGCGCAAACGCGCCAAGCTTCATGAACGCCGAGACCGGCGTGTCGAGGTCGCCGGTGATGTCGAAGGCCGTTTGCAAAGCTGTAAGGCTCCTAACGTGTGCAGACAACAAAAAACCCATCCCGGGGTCATCCGGAGATGGGTTTCTGGTGCCGTTTATGCGCTTAAGTCGCGGGGAAAAAGCTAACCGTCAGCCCACTCCGTCATGAAGTGCGCCACCACCAGGAAATGCCGACGGGCCGGTGCGACATGCTGCGAACGAGTATCCCTGCGGCGGCCGAGGGCGTCAAGCTGGCGCCGACGCCCCGCCCGACGGCGCAGCATTCCGCTAGAATGCGCGCCCGGCGATGTCGCATCGCCGACCCCAGCCACCCCTTAGGCAAACTGAAAGCAACCCGTGAGCTTCAAAGAGCTGCTCGAGAGCTGGCGCGAGACCGCGGCCGCGCCACGGACGGCGCGCAGCTTCGCCGTGCACCTGCCGCTCGATGAAGCCGCGCAGCTCGCAGCGCTCGCGGAGATGTTCCCGGGGCGGGCCCCCGAGCAGCTGATCACCGAGCTCCTCGGCGCGGCGCTCCAGGAGCTCGCGGCCGCCATGCCCTACGTCGCCGGCAAGCGTGTGATCTCCACCGACGAGCAGGGCGACCCGATCTACGAGGACGTGGGTCCCACACCGCGCTTCATGGCTCTCACCCGCGCGCACCGCCAGAAGCTCGCGACCGGCCGCCAGCGACCGTTGCGCGCGCCGCGCGCGGCCGTGGCGGCGAAAGCGGCGGGAACGGCGAAGAGATCCGCGCCACGGCGCCGCGGACGCTGACGCTCCATGCCCTCTTTCGACGCCGTCTCCGAGCTCAACGCCCACGAGGTCGCCAACGCGCTCGACCAGGCGAATCGCGAGCTCTCGCAGCGCTTCGACTTCAAGGACACGGGGGCGCGCTTCGAGCTCAAGGAGTTCACCGTCACGCTGCATGCGCAGGTGGACTTTCAGCTGAAGCAGATGCTCGAGATCCTCAAGCTGCGGCTCGGGAAGCGCGGCATCGACCTGAAGTGCCTCGAGGTGAAGGAGCCGCAGACGACACTCTCGGCCGCACACCAGGAAGTGCTGCTGCGACACGGGATCGATGCGGAGACCGGCAAGCTCCTCACCCGCCTCATCAAGGACTCGAAGCTCAAGGTGCAGGCGAGTCTCCAGGGGGACAAGGTGCGGTTGAGCGGCAAGCAGCGCGATGACCTGCAGGCGGCGATCGCGCTGCTGCGCGGCGCCAAGCTCGACCGGCCGCTGCAGTTCAACAACTTCCGGGACTGATCCTCACGCCCGCCGGCTCTTGCCGGCTAAGTACCGTGCCGGTTTACGGGCCTGCGCGGGTGACGCCGGCGATCGCGCGGCACAGCGCCTCGGTCGCATCGAGCACGCTGGGACCGAGGCGGCTCAGACCCTGATCCTCGAACGCCAGCAGCCGGCCGCTGCGCACGGCGCTCAATGTGCCGAAGCGCTTCCAGTCGGTCAGCCAGCCGGCGCTCTCGCCCGGCGGCCCCGCCGCGACGATGATGTCGGGATCGCGGGCGATGACCGCCTCGATGTCGATTACCGGCCCGGCCTCGGGGAGGTCCGCGAACACATTGCGCGCACCGCAGAGCTCGAGCGCATCCGTCATGAGGTGCCGGCCGCCGACGGTGTAGATGGGGCGATTCCACACCTCGAGCAGCACGCGCGGATGGGCGGTATCCGCGGCGCCGGCGTAGGTGCGCTCGAGCGCCGCCAGGCGCGCCTCGATGCCGTGCGCGGCGCGCTCGGCTTCGGCGCCGGTGCCGGCGAGCGTGCCGAGGCGCCGCAGCGAGGGCGCCAGATCCGCGAGCCGCCGCGCCTCCTGCTCGTAGACCGGGATTCCGAGCCGTGCGATCTTCTCGCGCTGCGCGGGGTTGCCGCCCGAGGGCCAGGCGACGACCACGTCCGGGTGAAGGCGCACGAGCCGCTCGAGATCGATCGCGACGGCGTCGCCGATGCGCGCCACGCGCCGCGCCTGCGGCGGCACGTCCGAGTATTCGACCGTGGCCACGACCTGCGAGCCCGCACCCGCGGCGAACAGCATCTCGGTCCCGCCGGGCGAGAGGCTCACGATGCGCAGCGGCGGCGCGCGCACCGTCAGCGCCTTGCCGGAGTCGTCGGTGACCGTGCGCACGGCGCTCGCGCGCTCGGCGGCGCCGGCCAGCGGGCCGGACGTCAGCGCGACGATAACAAGGAGGCCGAGTCGGGGCGGCACAGTGTCAGTACTCTACTCGTCCTGCCGAGCGCTGCGGGGACGGCAACCTGCACGCGATCGGCTAGGCGGCGCGCGTCCCGGCGAGCGCCGCCTCGCCGCCGCTCGTCTCCAGCACCCGCGCCACCGCGTGCACGGTCGCCGCGATGCGCACCGCGCTCTGCACCGCCTCGCGCTCGAGCCCGTGCGCGCGCAGCTGCCGCTCGTGCGAGGCGACGCAGCTGCCGCAGCCGTTGATGGCCGAGGCCGCGAGTGCGAGCAGCTCGAAGTCCGCCTTGGCGATCCCGGGGCTGCCGAGCGCGTTCATGCGCAGCCGCGCCGGGAGCTTGGCGTACTCGCCGTCCTCCACCAGATACAGGAAGCGGTAATAGACGTTGTTCATGCCCATGATCGCCGCCGCGGCGTGCGCCGCGGTGACGTGGGCGGCATCGAGGCGCGCGGCGGCGAGCGCTCCGAGGTCGCGGCTGAAGGCCGCGTTGCGCGAGGCGAGCGCGCTCACCAGCGCCACCGCCCAGATCTGCCGCTCGGAGAGGCCCGGCGCCCCCGCGGGGGTGAGCACCGCACCCAGGTTCAGCTGCAGATCGCGCGCGTACGCCGGCAGCGACTCGCGAATGGCTTCCAGGGTCTTCACCTCAAGCCGCCTTCAGGGTCTCTTCGCCCTTGTGCCAGTTGCAGGGGCAGAGCTCATCGGTCTGCAGGGCGTCGAGCACCCGCAGCACTTCCTCGGGGCTGCGGCCGACGGAGAGGTCGGTGACGTACACGAAGCGGATCACGCCCTGCGGGTCGACGATGTAGGTGGCGCGCTGGGCGACCCCGGCCTGCGGATCGAGAATGCCGAGGCGGCTCGCGAGCTCGCGCTTGATGTCGGAGAGCATCGGGAACGGCAGGTCCTTGAGCTCCTCCCTGTCGCGCCGCCAGGCAAGGTGCACGTACTCGCTGTCAATGCTGACGCCGAGCAGCTGCGCATCGCGCGCACGGAACTCGCGCTCGAGCTTGCCGAAGGCGGCGATCTCCGTCGGGCACACGAAGGTGAAGTCCTTGGGCCAGAAGAACACGACCTGCCACTTGCCGGGGAAGCTCTCGTGGGTGAAGGGACGGAACGCCGTCCTGGCATCGCTGCTGACGACAGCGGTGAGGGCGAACTCGGGAAAACGCTGACCTACGCCTGACATGCTCGGATACTCCTTGAAGCGGGATGTGGCGCCATCCTGCGGCACGCGGTCTTATCAATCCAATCGATTGATTTTATAATCTCGATAGATGATATATATCGCGCCGGGGAGCGCCGAGATCACATGGCCGTGGACCTGAAGCTCAAGGACCTGCGCTACCTGGTGGCGGTGGCCGACCAGCGCCACTTCGGCCGCGCCGCCGCGCGCTGCTTCGTCAGCCAGCCGACCCTGTCGGCGCAGCTGAAGAAGCTCGAGCAGAGCCTCGGGGTGCAGCTCATCGAGCGTGCGCCCCACAAGGTATCGCTCACCGAGGCCGGCGCGGAGATCGCGGCGCGCGCCCGGCGCATCATCGAGGCGAGCGAGGAGGTGGTGGCGCTGGCGGCCGAATGGCGCGACCCGCTCGCGGGGAAGCTGCGCGTCGCGTTGCTGCCGACCATCGGTCCCTATCTCCTGCCGCACGTGACCCGGGCGATCCGCAGGAGCCTGCCGCGGCTCGAGCTGCGCCTCTACGAGTACCAGACGGCCCCGATGCTCGAGAAGCTGCGCGAGGGTGAGCTCGACCTCGGGATCCTCGCGCTGCCGGTGGAGCTCGCCGGGCTAGAGGCGCGCGAGCTGTACCGCGAGCCGTTCACGCTGGCCGTCCCCGAGCACCATCCGCTCGCCGCGCGCGCGGCGGTGCGAACCAGCGATTTGAAGGGCGAGACGCTGCTGTTGCTCGAGGAGGGCCACTGCCTGCGGGATCAGGCGCTCGAGGTCTGCGGCCACGTGGGCGTGAGGCCGAGCGAGGACTTTCGCGGGACGAGCCTCGAGACGCTGCGCCAGATGGTGGCGGCCGGCGCCGGCGTGACGCTGCTGCCGGAGCTGGCGAGCGGCGGCGCCTACGGCCAGGCGCGCGGCGTCAAGGTGCGGCCCTTCGTGCGGCCCGCGCCTCTGCGGCGCATCGGCGCGGTGTGGCGCCGGACGACGCCCCGGCGCGCCGCCATCGATGCCGTGGCGCGCCTCATCGCGGAGCACGCGCGGTGAACGGCGCGCTTTCCGGGAGCCAGGCGGCAGCGGCAGCACCCGAGCCGGTGACTCTCACGGCCAGCGACGGCCGCACGCTCGCCGGCCTCTACTGCGCCTCCGCCGCGGCGCACGGCGCGCTGGTCGTCAACGGCGCGACCGGCTTCCCGCACGAGTTCTATCGCAAGTTCGCGGACTACTGCGCCGCGCGCGGCTACCACACGCTGCTCTACGACTACCGCGGGATGGGCGCCTCGGCCAGTCTGCCGCACGCTGCCGAGACCGCCCGCATGAGCGACTGGGGCCGCCTGGACATGCCGGCGGCGCTCGGCTGGCTCGCGGCGCGCTGCCCGCGGCTGCCCCTCGTCACGGTCGGCCACAGCGTCGGCGGACAGCTGATCGGCTGCATGCCCAACCAGGCCGCGGCCCGCGCTCACGTCATGGTCGCCACCTCGGTGGGCTACTGGCGCTGGCACCGCGTGCCGCTGCGGGGCGTGGCGCTCCTCTTCTGGAAGATCTACGGCCCGCTCGAGCTCAGACTCCGCGGCTACGTGCCGCGCGGGACGCTGTGGCGCGGCGATGCGCTGCCCCCGGGCGTCTTCCTCGAATGGCGCAAGTGGTGCCTCAGCCCCGAGCACTTTGCGCCGGACCTCGCCGGCGACCCGCGCGACGGCCCCTTCGCCGCGGTGCGCGCGCCGATTCTTTCCTCGAGCTTCAGCGACGACCCGATTGCAACCCCGCGCGCGGTCGAAGCGCTGCTCGCGCTCTACCCGAATGCACGGATCGAGCGGCGCTGGACCACTCCGGCGGCCGCCGGGGTGCGCGCCATCGGCCACCACGGCTTTTTCGCCGAGCGGCACCGCGAGACGCTCTGGCGCGAGACGCTCGACTGGATCGACGCGCGCCTGAGCTGAGGTCCTCAGCCCGGCGGCGCGGCGGCCGGCGCCGGCCGCGGACCGCGCGCCGCACGCGCCAGCGCGATGGCGCTGAGCACGATCACACCGCCGGCGAGCTGCAGCGGCTGCAGCCGCTCCCCGAGCAGCAGCCAGGCGTACAGCGCCGCGGCGATCACCTGCAGATACAGGCCCACCGAGCCGAAGGTCGGGCGCAGGTGCGCCAGCGCGTACGCGATCAGGCTCTGCCCGAGCGCCTGCGCCGAGAGTGCCAGTCCGGCGAGCAGCAGCCAGCCGCGCCCGGTGTCGGGCAGAAACTTCTCCCCCATCGCGAACGGCAGCGGCAGCAGCAGCACACTGAAGATGAGCGTGCTCACGAACATGACGATCGCGGTGCCGTGACGGGCGCGCAGCCGCGCGACCGCGAGGATATAGGCGGCGTAGAACCAGGCGGCGCCGAGCGCCAGCGCATCGCCGGCGAGCCCGTGACCGCCGGGGACGAGCTTCGGGCTCACGATCAGCAGCATGCCGCCGAAGGCCAGCAGCGTCGCGAGCAGGAACGCGAGCCGCGGCCGCTCGCCCCACACCGCCCAGGCGAGAATCGACACGACGATCGGCGCGGTGTTGGCCTCGAGCGTCGAGGCGGCGACCGAGTTACGCGTGAGCGACAGGTGCCACAGACCGATGTCCCCGGCGAAGAACACTCCGGCCCAGAAAAACAGCGGATCGAGGAGCGGGGCCCGCGCGCGGGCTGCCGGCGCGCGCCGCTCGAGGAGCACCCACAGCGCGAGCGGCGGCAGCGCGAGCGCACCGCGCCAGAAGGCGCTCGCCACCGGTCCGGTCTCCGAGACGCGCACGAAGATCCCGGAGCTGCCGATCGCCAGCGCGCCGGCAAACAGCGCCAGCAGTGCCGTGAGCTCCGAGCGTGCGGACTTCGTCATGGGTGAGTGCGGGGAATCATAGTCGGTCACGCGCGGACCGTCTGGCATAATCGCGCGGTGCATGTGCCACGCTCTCCAGGGTCGCTCGGCGCCGGACTCGCGATGCTGCTCGCCTGCGCGGCGCTCGGCGTGCCGGCGGCGGCGCAGCCGAGCGCGCCCGCGAGCGCGCTCAGCGTCACGGACGCGTGGGTGCGCGCCATTCCCGGCGCCGACGTGGCGGCAGCCTATATGCGCCTCACCAACGGCGGCACGCGGCCCGTGCGGGTGGACGGCGTGCGCTCGGCGCTGGCCGGCCACGCGATGATTCACGAGACGCGGCTCGAGAACGGCGTCTCCACCATGCGCCCGCACGAGCCGCTCGTGATCGCGCCCGGCGCGAGCGTCGAGCTCAAGCCCGGCGGACTGCACCTGATGCTGCACGAGCTCGCGCATCCGCTGACAGTCGGCGAGGAGGTGCCGCTCGAGTTGCTGCTCGAGGGCGGCGGCAGCATCGCGGTGAGCGCGCGTGTGCGACCCTTGAGCGCCGAGTGAGCTCCCCGGACGCGCCGCGCGATCACGTCACTCCCTACGATCGCTTCGCGTGGAGCGACGCGCAGATCGAGACTTGGCTGGCGCAAGGCGCGCACGCCGCCGAGCTCAGCGCCTACTTCGGTGCCGCCGAGTACCGCGCGCTCAGCACGCTGGCGCGCCGTGCCCAGCGCACGCCGCTCGGCCCGCAGGCGCTGCGGGTGCTGATCGTGCCCGGCATCATGGGCTCACAGCTGGGACTGAAGCGCGCCGCACCGCTGCCGCACGACATCGTGTGGCTCGATCCCATCGACATCCAGCAGGGGAGGCTCGCGCTGCTGCGCGTCGGCGGCGGAGCGCCGGTCGTACCGCTCGGCGCGGTGCTCTACTCGCATCTGCGCCTGAAGCTCGCGCTGCGCGCCCGCGGCCTTGCGGCCGAGTTCCACGACTATGACTGGCGGCTGTCGATCGCCGATCTCGGGCGCGCGCTCGCGGCGCGCCTTGCTGCGGAAGGGCGCATCGCGATCGTGGCGCACAGCATGGGCGGCCTGGTCGCGCGCGCCGCGCTCACGCACCCCGGCACGCGGCACGTCGCGCGCGTCGTGCTGCTCGGCACGCCGAACCTCGGCTCCTGCGCCGCAGTGCAGGCGCTGCGCGGCACCTACGCGGTGGTGCGCAAGGTGGCGCGCCTCGCCGCGCAGCCCTCCGCCGAGGCGCTCGCCACCGAGGTCTTCAGCAGCTTCCCGAGCCTGTACGACCTGCTGCCGACCGGGGCGTGGAGCGGGCGCGCGGACCTGCTCGATCCGACGGCCTGGCCGCGCTCGGGACCCCAGCCGCGCCGCGTGCTGCTCGCCGCGGCGCGCGCCACGCAGGGCCGGCTCGCGCCCGCCGATGCGCGTTTCGCGGTGATCGTCGGCGTCGGCCAGGAGACCGTCACGGCGGTGGCGCGGTGGCGCGACGATTTTATCTACACGCTCACCCGCCATGGCGATGGCTCGGTGCCGGCCGCGAGCGCGGCGCTCGCCGGCGCCCCCTGCGCTTATGCGCGCGTCGCCCACAGCGATCTGACGCGCGATCCGCGGGTGGCGGCCGCGGTGGTGGACCTGCTCGAGCGCGGCGTGACCGCGCGGCTGCCGGCTCGCTGGCGGAGCTCGAGCCGCGCCACGGCACGGATCAGCGATACGCAGCTGCGCCGCACGCATACCGACAAGGTCGACTGGGGCGCGCTCTCGCCCGAGGCGCGCCGCGCGTTCCTCGAGAACCTCAACGAGCCGGCGCAGCTGCCGCTGCACGTGCGCGTGCGCCGCGCGCGGCGCTGAGACCTCAGGCGAGCAGTGCCGCGATCGCCTCGCGCTGGCGCCGATCGGGCAGCCGCCCGACCCCGGCCGCGAGGTTGTCCCTGAGATGCGCCACGCGGGCGGTCGCGGGAATGATGCAGGTGACCGCGGGGTGCGCGGCGATGAACTTGAGGATCAGCTGTCCCCAGCTCGTGACATCGAGCTCGGGCGCGAACGCCGGCAGCGGTTTGCCGCGCGTCCTGACGAAGAGCTCCCCGTCCTCGAAGGGGCGGTTGACGAGCACGGCGACACCGCGCTCGGCGGCGAGCGGCAACAGGCGCCGTTCCGCCGCGCGCGTCAGCGGAGAGTAGTTGAGCTGCACGAAGTCGAGCGACTCGCGGCTCACCACGCGCTCGAGATCGGCCTGGCCGCTCACGGTGTAGTGCGTCACGCCGACGTAGCGGACGCGCCCGGCCGCCTGCCACTCCCTGAGCGTCGCGAGCTGCGTGTCGAGATCGAGCAGGTTGTGCACCTGGATGAGGTCGAGCCGCCTGACCCTCAGCAGCTCCTCCGAGTGCGCCATCTGCTCGAGCCCCGCCCGCTTGCCGCGCGTCCACACCTTGGTGGCGAGGAAGGCACGCGCATGCATCTCGGGCGTGAGGAGCTCACCCAGCACCTGCTCGGCGGTCGAGTACATGGGGGAGGTGTCGATGAGGCGGCTGCCGGCGGCGAAGAAGGCCGCGAGCACCTCCCGCAGCGGCTCGCGCCTGGTCGCGGAAGCGCCGACCTCGAAGCTGCGCGAGGTGCCGAGCCCGATGATCGGGATCTCCTCGCCGCTCGAGGGGATGCGGCGCGTGAGCGGCATGCCGCCCGCGGCGGCGGCACGCGCGCTGAATGGGGTGGCAGCGGACAATCGCGCTTGCGCTCCCGAGCAGCTCGCGCCGCTTCACGGCGCCCGCACCCGCTCCCAGACGATAGTGCGCACGGTGGACCGGCCGCTCGCCGGATCGCGCGAGGGCTGGGTCGTCAGCGTCAGCCGTTCGCCCTCGAAGCGGTAAGTGCGCACGTGCGACTCCCCGGTGCGGGTCTGATCCCAGGACACATCGATGTGGTGCGTGACGGTGTGCGCGGCGGTGTCGAGCGTATAGGTGCCGGCGTAGGCGAGGAGACTGCTGAGGAGCGCCTGCGCTTCGGCGGGCGTCGCCACGGGGCCGGCGGGCTTGCGGCGGTCCGTCCCGACGACGATGACGATCATGCGGCCATCGCGGCCGTAGTTGATGTACCCGGAGGGATGGCTGCCCATGACCTCGGTCCGGGTCCCCGTGACCACGTCCTCGCCGACGTAGGAGACCAGCATCCAGGTGCCGAGGATCTGCTCCGCGGCAGAGGGAGCGGCCGCCGTCTGCGCGGACGCGCGTGCCAGGACCAGCAGGGCGAGACTCAGCAGCAGGCCGCATCGCTTCATCGGAGCATCCCCGCGCCGCGTCGCCGGCGCCGCGATTCAGATGAGCGCCGCGTCGGTCTCCGCAACGCTCGCCCCGCCGCTCTCGACCACGCGCGCCAGCGCGGCCGCGGTCGGCAGCACCTGCGCGGCGTAGAACGCCGCGGTGTGGATCTTGGCGTTGTAGAACTCGCGCTCGGCGCCGTCAACGCGGGCTGCGGCGAGCACCGCCGACCTGGCGAGGAGCCAGCCGCCCGTCACATAGCCGCAGAGCTTCAGGTACGGCACCGACACGGCCTGCGCCAGCTCGGGCCGCGTGGCAAGCGCCCTGCCGAGCGCCTCGGTAGCGCGGCGCAGCAGCCCGACCGCTTCGAGCGCCGCCCGGCAGATCCCGTCGACCCGCTCCTCGGTGGCCGCAAGGCCCTCGAGCTCGGTCTGCATCTCGATGAGGAAGGCGATCATCGCCGCGCCGCGATCGCGCGCGATCTTGCGGCCGATGAGATCGTTCGACTGGATGCCGGTGGTGCCCTCGTAAATGGTGGTGATGCGCACGTCGCGCACGTACTGCGCCGCGCCAGTCTCCTCGATGAAGCCCATGCCGCCGTGGACCTGCACGCCGATGCCGGCCACCTCGTTGCCGACCTCGGTGCACCAGCCCTTGACGATCGGCGTCAGCAGATCGCCGCGCGCGAGCGCTGCGGCACGCACCGCGGGATCGGGACTCCCCACGGCGAGATCGAGCTGCATCGCCGTGTAGAGCGTCAGCGCCCGCGAGGCCTCGGTCTGCGACTTCATCATGAGGAGCATGCGCTTCACGTCCGGATGGTTGACGATCGGCGCGGCGCTGCCGCGCGCGGCGCCCGGCGGGCGCCCCTGCACGCGCGTGCGCGCCCACTCAGCGGCCCGCTGGAAGGCGCGCTCCCCGACTGCGTAGCCTTCGCTCCCGACCGAGAGCCGCGCGCTGTTCATCATGATGAACATGTATTCGAGGCCACGGCCTGGCTCGCCGACCAGATAGCCGACGGCACCCGCCTTCTCGCCGAAGGCGAGCACGCAGGTCGGGCTCGCGTGGATGCCGAGCTTGTGCTCGATGGAGAGGCAGCGCACGTCGTTGCGCTCGCCGAGCGAGCCGTCGGCGTTCACCAGCACCTTCGGCACGATGAACAGCGAGATCCCTTTCACTCCGGGAGGCGCCCCCTCGACGCGCGCCAGCACCATGTGGATGGTGTTGGCGGTGAGATCGTGATCGCCCCAGGTGATGAAGATCTTCTGCCCGAAGAGGCGGTGATGGTCACCGTCGGGCACGGCGCGGGTGCGCACCTGCGCCAGATCCGAGCCCGCCTGCGGCTCGGTGAGCACCATGGTGCCGCTCCACGCGCCGCTCACCATCTTCGGCAGGTACCTGGCCTTCTGCGCCGCGGAGCCCGTGAGCTCGAGCGCGCGCACGGCGCCGTGGGTGAGCATCGGCCCGAGCTTGAAGGCAAGATTCGCCGAGCCCCACAGCTCCCCGACCGCGCTCACCAGCACGCGCGGCACCGCCTGGCCGCCGTACTCGGGCTCAGAGCCGAGCGCCGGCCACCCGCCGGCGACGAATTGCTCGTACGCGGCGCGAAAGCCCGGCGCCGCGACCACGCCATCCGGGGTCCAGCGCGCGCCCTGGGTATCTCCGCTGCGGTTGAGAGGATCGAGAAAGGTCTCGGCGAAGCGCCCCGCTTCCTCGAGCACCGAGCGGCCCAACTCGTCGGAGTACTCGGCGAACGGCGGACAGGCGCTCAGGCTGCCCGCCTCGAGCAGCTCCTCGAGCACGAAACGCAATTCCCTCAGCGGTGCACGGTACATGGCCGATCCTCTTGCGGAACCCGCCGACCCACGCGGCGGGCGGCTCCCTCGAAGCCGCAGGTGTTTCAGTGTACCGGGTCTTCAGCCGCGGGCGGCAGCCGCTGGAGCGGCGAGCGCCGGAACGATGTTCGCGGCCAGGAAGTCCACGAACTGCTGCACGCGCGGGTCGGACTCGAGCGTCGCCGGATAGAGCGCGTAGAGCGCATCCGCCGGCGGCAGGGTCCACTCGGGCAACACCGCCTTCAACCGCCCGGTGGCAAGTCCCTGGCGACAGAGGAACTCGGGCAGCAGCCCCACGCCGAGGCCGGCGGCGGTGGCGGCGTGCAGCACCGCCGGGTCATCGACCGCGAGCTTCGGGACGAGCGGCACTTCGGCACGCTGCGCGCCGCGCGCGAGCTGCAGGCGGTACTCGGGCTGCCCGGATACCTCGGGCGTCAGAACGTCGTGCGTGCGCAGATCGTCGGGCCGGGCGGGAGCGCCGCGCTGCTGCAGGTAGGCGGGCGTGGCGCACAGGAGCGCGGGCGGTGCCCCGAGCACGCGCCGCGTGAGGCCGGCATCGGCCGGGGGCCGGGTGCGGATGGCGACGTCCCATGCGCCGTCGGCCAGCTGCTGTGCATCGAGCGCGACTTCGAGCGGCACGTGCGCGAAGGCTTCGAGGAAGCGCGGCACGAGCGGCGAGAGCAGCACGCGGCCGTAGATCGGATCGGCCACGACGCGCAGCGGCCGCGCCTCGGGAGTCTTCAGCTTCGCGATCGCGCCGCGCGCGGCGTCCGACTCCTCGCCGACACGCCGCGCATGCGGATAGACGAGACGCCCCGCAGAGGTCAGCGCGATACGGCGCGTCGTGCGCTCGAGGACGCGCACGCCGAGCGTCTTCTCGAGATCCGCGACGGCGCGGCTCACCGCGGCCTTCGGCACGCCGAGCGCGCGCGCCGCGGCGGAGAAGCCGTTCAGATCGACAACCTTGGCGAGCATCGCGAGCTGAGCAGGTGTCCAGATCAGGCTCATGACAGGCTCAATTTGTAGGCGAGGCTAGCCTATTGTTTCACCAGAGAGGCAGGCGCGCCAGTCCCCTCGAGGCTAGAATCTGCGCCCCCACTCAGCCAGGGACGAAAGGGAGCCCATGAAGATCTCGGTGCACGCAATGTCGGTGGATGTGTTCACCCATACGCTCGGCAATCTCACGGCGCTTCTCGAGAAGGGCGTGGCGTATGCCCAGCAGAGGAAGTTCGAGCCCGCAGTGCTCCTCGCCTCGAGGCTCGCGCCCGACATGTTCCCGCTCACGCGGCAGGTACAGATCGCGTGCGATCTCGCCAAGAACTCCGTGGCACGCCTCACGGGGCAGGAGCCGCCGCGCTTCCCCGACACCGAGACCAGCTTCGAGGAGCTGCATGCGCGTATCTCGCGCACCATCGATTACCTGAAGAGCATTCCCGCGAGCGCGCTCGAGGGAGCCGAGACGCGCGACATCAAGGTGCCGGCCGGCGAGCGTACGCTCGAGTTCAAGGGGCTGGACTTCCTGCAGCACTGGGCGATCCCGAACGTGCTCTTCCACGTCACCATCGCCTACGCGATCCTGCGTCACAACGGCGTCGAGCTCGGCAAGCGCGATTTTCTCGGCGGCAGGCGCTGAGCGGTCGCGCGTCGCGCGGCGCGGCACCGGCGGCACGCGAGCGGCCGCTGGTGCAATGCGGCGCGCACCCCTTTTCTAGCTGTGCCGCGCCCGACCACTCAATATGACAAATGGCCGTGGCGCACGCTGTCGCCTTTTTGCGAACAGAACGCGAGGGAAATCACGGCAAGGCGCACCGTGTGCTGCCACCCTGACGTCCGAGGGAAAGCGCTGCGCTTGAACGGCGCACGCTGGGTTTGCGAGTCCAATACCGGGAAGAAGCCTTGCTGCAGAAATTCAGGGCCGCGCGCGCGGCTGCCAAATCGCCCGCCGCGCCCGCGCCGACACCTGTACCGCCGCCCGCGGGACCTGCGACCGTCGAGTCGCTGGGCCAGCAGCTGCGCGAAGTGCTGCCCGCACGCCGCCTGCAGTCGGTCTCGCTCTGCGATCACGAAGCGAATGTGCTGTGGCTGAGCGAAGGGGCGCTCGGACCCGATGAGCACATGCTGGTGATGGAGGCCCTCGAGATCCTCGCCGCCGACTCCTCGCTCCCCTGCCACGAGACCGCGCTCGAGGATGGGCGTCTCGCCGTCTTCCTGCCGGTGCGCGCCCCGATGGGCAGCTTAGTCGGCGTCGCCATGATCCTCGCCGACAGCAAGTCCGTCGGCGACGACACGCTCGAGCGCATGACCGCAGCGCCGGTGCGCACGATCATGCAGCGCCTCGCGGTGCTGCTGAAGCCTTCCGGCGTTCTCGAAGGCCCGATACCGGTCCTCGATGGTCCCGAGCTTCCCGAAACTGAAGTCGCGCAGGCCGAGGCCCTCGACGCTCTCGAAGCTCTCGAAGCTCCCGAAGCTCCCGAGCCCGTGGAGACCGCGGCGGTCGAGATCGAGCTGGCGGCAGTCACCGAGGTGACGGTCACTGAGGTGGAAGTCGGGCTGCCGCCCGCGCCGGCCGCCGAGCCTGAGTCCGAGGAGATCTCAGAGACCATCATCACCGCGGCCGAGATCGCCCACATCCTCGAGCTCGAGCTCGTCCCCGACGAGCTGCCGCCGGTGGCATCGGCTGCACCCGCTCCCGCACCCGCTCCCGCACCGGCTCCCGCACCGGCACCTGCCAAGCCCGCCAAGCCGGTGGCGGCCGCACCGGCGGCGGACAGCGACGTCGCCGACTCGGGGATGCTCAAGCTCGAGTTCCTCGCCGAGCCGCCCGTCGTGCGCCCGGCTCCGAACCCCACCGCGGTCGCGAAGAAACTGCAGGCCGCCTCCAAGGCCGCCCAGGTCGCGCCGACGCGCGCGCCGCGTCCGCTGCCGACTCCGCCCGCGCCGCCGCCCCGCGCCGCTGCATCGGCACCGGCACCCATCGAGCGACCGGCGGCCGCCCCCGCCGCGGCGCCCAAAGGCAAAGCCTCCGCACCGGCCGCCGCGCCACCCGCCAAGGCGCTGCCGGCGACCCCGGTGCGTAACCCCTTCGAGCCCGTGCCGGCTCACTCGCGGCTGTCACTCGAAGCGCCCGACGATGTGGTGGTGCTATTCGAGTCCGAACCGGTCTCTGTGCCGGCGCGCCCGGGAGTACCGGCCGCCAAGGCACCGCCCCCGGCGCGCAATGCTCCGCCGGCCAAGCCCGCGCAGCCCACGCGCATTCCGGTCAACCGCATCGTGCCACCCGCGCGCACGGCGCCCGCGGTGCGCACCCCTCCCGCTCCGCGCCCCGCCGCCCCCGTGGCGCGCGCACCGGCACCGCCGGCGGCGCGCATGGTAGCGTCGGCTCCGGCCGCGCCGGTCGCAGCCGCTCCCGTTCCGGTCGTGGTCCCCGTGGTCGTCGCGGCTCCCTCGCCGCCCGCGCCGGCCCCGATCGTGGCGGGCGTGCCAGCCGCGGCAGTGGCGGCGGCCGCGGTGTCGAGCAGCGCGGTCGATGCCGGCCCGTCGATCGACCTGCTTCCTTACGCGAAGCTCCGTGCCGGCGGTCAGACCCGACGCTTCCAGGTGCAGCCGCGCGCCGCCGCGAGTGCGCGCGATGCCGTGGCGCTCGATGAGCAGATGCTGCAGCAGCTGCTCGCCTGGCTCGCGAGCAATCGCGCGCAGTGGAGCTCCGTGCCGACCAGCTTCACCGTCAACCTCTCGATTGCGACACTCGAGGACGAGCGCTGGCTGCACAAGGTCGGCGCCGCGCTCAACACCCACGGCATCGCAGCCGACACTCTCGGCTTCGAGATCGCCGAGTCCCTGTGCGCCCAGCAGCGAGCCAAGGTCGAGCGCTTCATCGCGCAGTCCGAGAAGATCGGGACCTGGATTGCGATCGACGATTTCTCCTTCGACTCGCAGCTGCTGCCGCTGCTGCGCTCCAAGGCGCTGCGCATGCTGAAGCTCGACGCGCGACTCACCGCCGCGGCGCTGCGCGACAAGCTCTCGCAGGCGATGGTGGTCGCCACCGTGCAGGCAGCCAAGGTCCTGGGCATTCACTGCTCGGCCAAGAAAGCCGACTCGCAGGCCTCGCTCCAGTACCTCGCGGCGATCGGCCTCGACTTCGCGCAGGGCGCCGCGCTCTCACGTCCGGTGCCGCTCGATGCGATCGCCACGGTCACCGATGGCCGCCTGAGCGGCGCTCTGGCGGCCGATAATATGGAATAAAATCAATCTCTTATATCTCCTGAGACCTCCGACGGCCGGCCCGCCCCCGGGCCTCAGCCTGCGACGAGTCGAGCCCCCCGCGCGCCGGAGGAGACGGCGCCCGGCACAGCACATGCCCTAAGCTTACCGGATGGGCCCTGTGCGTCTTGTCGCGTACCGGGCGCACCGTCCTATGAAGATGCCGACGCTCGAGCAATTCCGCAGCAACCGCAACGTGCTCTTCTGGAGCCTGCACGCGGCGGGCTGGGCGGCATACGGCATCACCCAATACGTGGGCGCGCTCTTCTACGACAAGCCCGCGAGCTATGCGCGCGCGCTGCTGGTCGCCACCATCGCCGGCTTCGTGCTCTCGGCACCGATGCGGTACATCTACCGCCGCCTCTGGGGCAGCGCGCCACGCACCATCATCGTCGGCGTGCTGGTCACCTGCTACGTCACCGCGCTCGCGCTACGAGTGGTGATCAACCTCGCCTACATCAAGTTCGTCGCGCCGGACTGGGAGATGCAGACCCGGTTCGAGATCTTCGGCGGCGCGCTCTCCACGGCGTATCTGCTGCTGTGCTGGAGCGTGCTGTACTTCGGCATCAAGTTCTACGAGTCCAAGCGTCAGCAGGAGGAGGCGATGCTCAAGGCGGTGGCGCTCGCCCAGGAGGCGCAGCTGAAGATGCTGCGCTACCAGCTGAACCCCCATTTCCTCTTCAACACACTGAACGCCATCTCGACGCTGATTCTCGACAACCAGAACCGCAAGGCGAACCATGCGGTGGCACGGCTGTCGGAATTCCTGCGCTACACGCTCGACCAGGACCCCATGAAAAAGGTCACGCTGCGCCAGGAGCTCGAAGCGCTCGATCTGTATCTCGGCACCGAGCGGCTGCGGTTCGGGGAGCGGATGCGCCTCGAGTACGCGATCGAGGAGCCGGCCCTCGAGGCGCTGGTGCCGAGCCTGCTGCTGCAGCCGCTGCTGGAGAATTCGCTGAAATACGCCGTATCGGCACGCGAGCAAGGGGGACTCGTGCGCCTCGAGGGGCGCACCCGCGAGGGGCTGCTCGAGCTCTCGGTGATCGACGACGGCCCAGGACTGCCCGACGGACCACCGCCGAGCGACCGCCGCGGCGTCGGCCTCGCCAACACGCGCGAGCGGCTCAAGGTCCTGTACGGCGGGAATTGCCGCTTCGCGGCCCTCAACACGCACCCGGGACTCCGGGTCGACATGGCGCTGCCGCTCGAGACGGCTCCGCCCGAGGAGAGAGCTCTCCAGCGGACGCGAAGCGCGCGACTTCCGGGAGGCGTCCACGCATGAAGGTGCGTACGATCATCGTCGACGACGAGGTGCTGTCACGGCGCGGGATCGAGATCCGCACGCGCGACCTGCCGGACTTCGAGATCGTGGCGCAGTGCGCCAACGGGCGCGAGGCGCTCGCCGCCATCCAGCAATACAAGCCGGACGTGGTCTTCCTCGACATCCAGATGCCGGGCATGTCGGGCTTCGAGGTGCTGGCCGCTTTGCCGCAGGAGTCGCTCCCGGTGGTCGTGTTCGTCACCGCCTACGACCAGTACGCGATCCAGGCCTTCGAGGCGCGCGCCATCGATTATCTGCTGAAGCCGATCGACGAGATGCGCTTCGCCGAGGCGGTGAGCCGCGTGCGCCAGCACCTGCGGGCGCGCAGCGCCGCAGCGCAACGCGACCGGCTCATGCAGATCATCGCCGAGATCACCGGCTGCGGGCAGCTCGCGCTCGATCAGCTGCTCGAGAAGGGCAGTAAAGCGCTCACCGGGAGCCGCCCCGAGGTGCTGCCGATCCGCCAGGGGCGCGAGACGGTGCGCGTGCCGGTGGCAAGCATCGAGTGGGTGGATGCGGCCGGAGACTATATGTGCATCCACGCCGCCGGGGAGACCCACATCCTGCGCGGCACCATGAAGGAGCTCGAGGACCTGCTCGATCCGAAGCTCTTCCAGCGCGTGCACCGCTCGACCATCGTGAATCTGCGCCTGGTGCGCAGCCTGCGCGCGCACATGAACGGCGAGTACTTCCTCACGCTCGAGGGCGGGCATGAGCTGAAGCTCTCGCGCACCTATCGCGACAAGATCGAGTACTTCCTCTCAGGCTCGACCAGCTGAAACGCAGTGACCTGCGTCGCAGCGCGTGGCGTCGGACCCGCGATTGAGACCTGCGTCACGAACCGCGCGGCCTCTGCCTCGTTCTGTGAGCCACCCCGACGCCGCCTCCAGACGGCGTTGCTTAGATATGTCCCCTATGGAAGCTGCGCCTCGCCCGTCCAGGGAGCCCCTGCCTGATTTGCCGGTCGAGGAGCCGGAACCCGGCGCCGTGCCCATCGTAAAGCCCGCTCAAGGCGCCTCAGCCGGACCCGCGGACGCGACCCAGACGGTCGAGTTCCTCAACCCCGAGCTCCTCGACGCCTCAGAGGAGGCGCCGGCCGCCGCTGCGCCTGCCCCGGAGGCCGAGAAATCCACCGAGTCGACCCAGACGCTCCTGAAGCCCGAGTTCCTGCTTGCGGCAGACGAGCCGCCCGCTGCGGCTGCGGCTGCGGCCGCCGCCCCGGAGCCCGAGGCCCATCAGGTCCTCGATGTCGATCCGGATGCGCCGCTCTCGCTCGAAGACACCTTCGAGGTGGACAAGATGCTGTCGGCGCCGCCGCCTGCTCCGTCCAAAGCCCCGCCAGCCGCGCCCGCGCGCATGGCTTTGGCCGCGGAGGAGCCGCTGACGCTACTCCCCGAGTCGGGCGCCGCATCCTCGAGACACGCCCCGGACCCGGCAAGGCCCGTGCGCGCCAGCGCCAGTTCCTCGACGACCGCCAAGAGCGCCGAGGCGGCACCCCCGGCCGCACCCGCGCTGGTGCCGCTCGCCAGGCGAGCCTCGCTCTCCGCTGCTGCCATGAAGCTCGCAGCCGCCTCGACCGCCAAGCCGCCGAAGCCGGCGGCTCCGCCCGCAGCCGTGGCACCCCTGAAGCCGCGCGCTCCGGCGGAAGCTCCCGCCCCGGCTACGCCGACACCCAAGCCTCCGGCTTCCGCCGCGCCGAGTTCCCCGGCCGCGCCCGAGGCGCCACCCGCGCCTGCAGCACCCGCGGCACCCGCGGCCACTCCGCCGGCGGACGCTCCCTCGCTCGCCAGCTGGGCGAACGCGCGTGCGGCCGCCTCCGCCAAGGCCGCCTCGAGCCCGGCACGCGCGAACACGAGCGCGGTAAAGCCCGCGACTCCGGCACCGGCCGAGAAGCGACGCTCGGCTTCGTCCGCTTCGTCCTCTTCGTCCTCCGCCAAGTCCGCCGCATCGTCCGCCGTGCCGGCCCAAGCGGCCGCAGCGGCGAGCTCCGCGCCGCGCGGCATGGACCGCGATTTCATCGCGCGCAACCAAGTGGTCGAGCGCTACCTCTCGGGCAAGCTCCCGATCAAGGCAGCGACCGATTTCGAGCGTTACTGCAAGGAGCATCCGCAGCTCCTCGATGAGATGGGACTGCCCGAGCGCGTGAACGCGGGGCTGCGCCTGCTCGAGGCGAGCGGCAAACCCGAACCCTGGCAGGAAGCGTCGCGGCCGATCTGGCAGCAGCCGGTGGCGATGCTCGGCCTCGCCGGGTTCGCCACGGTGCTGGCGCTCTCGCTCGCGATCGTCGCCGCCAGCAGCTCGAGCAAGAGCCGCAAGATTCTCGACCTGCAGAGGCAGGTCGTCGAGCGCACTCTCGACGCCGCCACCAGCACCCGCATCATCCGCCTGCTACCGAACCGCTCGGGCGCCTCCAACACACCGGCCATCGTGATCGGCGGCCGCGATGCGCAGCTCATCGACTTCCGCATCGATGAGTCGCGCTCGCCCTACAAGGATTTTCGCGTGACCATCGACCGCATCGACCAGGGACGGGTGATGATCATCGACAACCTCGCCAAGGACTCCAACGGACACCTGCGCGTGGCGGTCAACAGCTCCGCCTTCGGCCCCGGGAACTACCTGCTGACCATCGAGGGCCTCACGATGCGCCTCGAGCCCCAGCCCGACTCCTGGGTCACGATCGGGATCGCGCAGCGCTGAAGCTGCGCGGCGCCGAAGCGACGCTCGACAGCCAGGCGGATAGCGTCGGCACTCCCTGACCTGCCGGCGGAGGGAGCCGGGCAGCTCGTCATCCGCTCGGTAGTTTCCACGACGACGCTCCGGCGCCGCCAGTGCCATCATTTCGGGCGGTTTTCCGCTCCGCCAGGACGTGGCCTCGGCGGTCAGATGAAAAGAGACTCCGGATTTGACGCGATCGTCATCGGCTCGGGAATCGGGGGCCTCGCATGCGCATGCGCGCTGACCCGCGCCGGCCGAAAGGTGCTGGTCCTGGAGCGTCACTTCTCGGCGGGGGGACTGACCCAGACATTCAGCCGCAAGGGATTCACCTGGGCGGTTGGGCTTCATTATCTCGGCAACATGGGCGAGGGCGATGCGGCGCGGCGCATCATCGACTGGCTCTCCGGAGGTGCGATCCGCTTCGCGCCGAGCGGCCCGGTGTACGACACCGTGCACCTGCCCGAGGGGTTCGAATTCCAGTTCGTGCGACCGCAAACGGCACTGGTGGCCGAGCTGAAGGAGCGCTTCCCCGACTCGGTGGAGCAGATCGATGCCTTCTTCCGGGCATTGGCAGATGCGGAACAGGCCGGTCGCACGCTCCTGGAACAGCGCGCCATGCCGGCGCTTCTCGGCCGCGCGGCTCGATTCCTCCACCAGGGGGCGATCGACAAATGGTGGGGCCGGACGACCGGCACCGTGCTGAATGAGATGATCTCGGACCCGCGCCTGCGCGCCGTGCTCGCGGCGCAGCGCGGTGACTACGGGCCCGATCCCACGGAGTCGAGCTTCGGCCTGCACGCGGTCATCATGCGCCACTACATGCAGGGCGCGTACTTCCCGATCGGGGGCGCCGATTCATTCGCACAGGGCCTGGTGCCGGTCATCGAGGACGGCGGCGGTGAAGTTCGCACGCGCGCACCCGTCTCCGAGATCCTGATCGAAGGAGACAGGGTCAGCGGCGTGCGCCTGAGGAGCGGTGCCGAGGAGCGCTGTCCGCTCCTCATCTCCGACGCCGGCGCACGCAACACCGTGCTGCAGTTGCTCCCCAAGGCGCTGCGCGATTCCGCGTGGGCACGCGAGATCGCCGGGCTGCGGCCCTCGGCATGCCACATCGGCATGTATCTCGGCTTTGAAGGCGATATCCGCAATCGCGGAGCCACGAGATCGAACCACTGGTTCTACGAGTCCTGGGACATCTCGCAAGGCCTATGGGACCCGCTGCGGCAGCCCTCGGCTCCGGCTCTGTACGTGACCTTCCCGTCCCTGAAGGACATGAGCGGCGGCAACATCGCCGGGAAACACACCGCTGAGCTGGTCACCTTCACGGACTGGAACGTCTTCAGTCCCTGGGAAGACTCACAGCTCGGGCGTCGACCATCCGACTATCTCGAGCTCAAGGCAGCGATCACCCGCCAATTGACGGCGCAGTTCGCGCGGCACTTCCCCGCGCTGGCGCCGCTCATCGCGCACACCGAGCTGTCCACGCCTCTCTCGAGCGTGGCTTTCACGGGAGCGGAGCACGGCGGCATCTACGGCCTGGAGGCGAGCCCGCGCCGCTTCCTGTCGACGGCGTTGCGCGCCAAGAGCCCGATCGAGGGACTGTACCTGACCGGTCAGGATGTCGGCAGCACCGGGATCACCGGCGCCATGATGGGCGGACTGCTGACGGCGGTCGCGATCGAGCCGAAACTGCTGGCGCGGATCGCGTGACTCGATCAATCCCTCAGGCCCGCAGCGTTCTCAGCGGCGGCTGGTTGACCACGCTACGGGTGGCGAGCCAGCCCCCGGTCGCCACCAGCAGCGCTCCGCCGGCGACTCCAACTCCCCAGGGCACCAGATCGAACGCGTACCTCAGCTCGAGCCAGCGCGTCGTGAGGAAATAGGCCGCGAGGGAGGCCCCGGCGGCGGCGATGAGTCCCGAGAGCGTCCCCAAGGTCACAAACTCCGCCAGCACGCCCTGCACCACCGTGGCGCGGCTCGCGCCGAGCGTGCGCAGCATCGCGCTCTCGTAGCGGCGCTCGTCGCGGCTCGACTGCACGGCCGCGAGCAGCACCGTGAGCCCCGCGAACAGGGTGAAGACGAACACGCTCTGCACGGCGAGCGCCGCCTTATCGAGCACCGCACGCACCTGGGTGAGGAGCTCGTCGATGTCGAAGATCGAGACGCTCGGGTAGCGGTGGGCGAGCTCGGCGAGCGTGCGCGCGGTGCCGGGCGTGAAGTAGGCGCTGGTCATGTAGGTGCCCGCCACGCGATCCAGCACTCCCGGCGCGAACACGATGAAGAAGTTCGGCTGGAAAGTGTCCCACTTCACCTTGCGGATGCTCGCAACCGTCGCCTCGATCGGCTCGCCGCCGATGTCGAAGCTCAGGCGATCCCCGAGCTGCGCGCCGAGCGCTTCCTGGAACTCGCTCGCGAGCGACACCAGCGGCCGCCCGAAGTCCGCGGAAGTCCACCAGCGTCCGGCGACGATGCGGTTGTCAGCGCCCAGGTCGGTCGTCCAGGTGAGGTTCTGCTCGCGCGTCGCGAAGCCTTCCTCGTCGCCCCGGCCGCCGCGGCGCCCCTCCTCGACCGGCCGCCCGTTGATGGCGGTGAGGCGCCCGCGGATCATCGGCAGCACCCGCGTCGTGCGCGCGCCCTGTCCCTCGACGAAGCGGATGAAGCTGTCGCGCTCTGCGGGCGGGATGTTGATGAAGAAGTAATTGGGAAGGTCCGGCGGGAGCGTGCGGCGCCAGTCGCTGTTCAGATCGTCGCGGATGATGCCGAGGAGCAGCAGCACCATGATTCCGGTGCCGAAGGCGACCAGCTGCACGACGCTCTCGGCGCGCCGCCGGCTCAAGTTGGCCACCCCGAAGCGCCACGCCACTCCCACACGCCCGCGCAGCCGTCCGGCGAGCAGCACGAGTCCCGTGCCGGCGAGCGCGAGCACCGCCAGAAACAGCGCGAGCCCCACGGCGAGATAGAGCAAGAGTCGCGCATCGCGCACGACCCAGTAGATGAGGATGAGCACCACCGCGGCGGCCGGACCAAAGGCGAGCAGCTGATAAGGCGGCGGCGGACCCACGTCGCGACGCAGGACGCGCAGCGCCGGCACCCGCCCCAGCTGCACGAGCGGCGGGAGCGCGAAGCCGGCCAAGACCGCGATGGCGGTCATGAAGCCCAAGGCGAGCGGGGCGGCGCTCGCGCCCGGCAGCTCCGTCACGGCGAGAAGCCCGCGGATCGTGCGCAGCAGCCATTCCTGCGCCAGGAATCCGAGTGCCGCGCCAAGCAGCGCCGCGACCAGCGCCAGCGCGAGGAGCTGCAGCACCGCGACCGCGAGCGTGAAGGCGCGCGTCGCCCCGAGCGTCTTCAGCAACGCCACCGTGTCGAGGTGGCGGTTGACGTAGCGCCGCGCCGCCATCGCCACCGCGATCGCGCACAGGAGCACGCTCACCAGGCTCGCGAGGCTCAGGAACCGGCCGGCACGATCGACGGCGTTACGCACCTGTGGGCTCGCGTCGGTGATGTCGCGCAGCCGCTCGCCGCGCTGCTTGTGGACCGAGAGCCACGCCTTGAAGTCCTCGATCGCGGCGCGCTCCCCGGCAAAAAGGCCGGCGTAACTGACGCGGCTGCCGGGCTGGATGAGGCGGGTGGCCGGAAGATCCGCCGCGTTCATGATGAGGCTCGGGGCGAGCTCGGCGAAGGTGCCACCCTGGTCCGGCCGCGAGATGAGCACGCGCGTCACGCGAAAAGTCGCCGCGCCGATCGTCAGCTGCGAGCCGACCGTCCCGCCCACGGCGGCGAGGAGCTTCGAGGCGGGCCAGACCTCGCCGGGCGCGGGAATGCCCGGCGCCGGCGTCCCGGGAGCGAAGGGCTCGCCGGCCAGGAGCAGCCGGCCGCGCAGCGGATAGCCGGCCGTCACGGCCGTCACGTTGGTGAGCTGGCTGGCATCGCCGTTGAAGACCACCGAGAGAAGCGAGGTGCTGTGCGCCGCGCCGAGCCCGCGTCCCTCGGCCTCGGCAAAGTACTCGTCGCTGAGCGGCCGGGTGCTCCCCAAGCGGATGTCGGCCGCCAGCACCGAGCTCGCCTGCAGCGCCACCGCAGCACTGATACGCCCGACGAGAAAGCCGACGCCGGTGAGCGCGGCGACCGCCACGGTGAGGGCAAGCAGCAGCACACCGAGCTCGCCCGAGCGCCACTCGCGCGCGAGCGTTCTCAGGGCGAGCCACACGGCCCTCATACGATGCGCCCGGCTTCCATCCGCAGCATGCGGGCGCAGCGTGCGGCGAGATCGCGGTCGTGCGTCACGAGCACGAGCGTCGTGTGGGCGTTGGCGTTCAGCTCAAAGAGCAGCTCCCCCACCCGCGCGCCGGTCGCGGTGTCGAGGTTGCCGGTCGGCTCGTCCGCGAACAGCACGGCGGGCCGGGTGACGAAGGCACGGGCGAGGGCGACGCGCTGCTGCTCGCCCCCCGAGAGCTGGCGCGGATAGTGTCCGGTGCGGCCCTTGAGCCCCACCCGGGTGAGCGTCTCAGCCGCGGCGCGGCGTGCATCGCTCCGCCCCGCGAGCTCGAGCGGCAGCATCACGTTCTCGAGCGCGGTGAGCGCCGGGATGAGATGAAAGGACTGGAACACAAAGCCGACGCGCTGCGCGCGCAAGCGCGCGCGCCCGTCCTCATCGAGGCTCGTGAGGTCGGTGCCCTCGAGCAGCACGCGCCCCGAGGTGGGGACGTCGAGGCCGGCGAGCAGCGCGAGCAGCGTCGATTTGCCGGCCCCCGAGGGGCCCGCGACCGCGACCGACTCGCCGCGGGCGATCTCGAGCGACACCGCATCGACAATGGTCAGCGCGCCTTCGGGGCTGCTAACCTGCTTGCAGAGGTTTTCCGCCGTGAGAACGCTGTCGAAAATCGCGGGCGCCTGCGCACTCGGCGTGGGGCTGCTGCTCATCGCGCTCGGAGCCGAGGCAGCCTCCAGCCGCACGATCCTCGTCTTCGGGGACAGCCTGAGCGCTGCATATGGACTCGCTCCGCAGGAGGGTTGGGTCGCATTGCTCGCGCAGCGACTGCTTTCCCAAGGGTACGGATACCAGGTGGTCAACGCCAGCGAAAGCGGCGAGACGAGCGGTGGCGGCCTCGAACGGTTGCCGCGTGCGCTCGAGCTGCACCGCCCCGGGCTCGTGATCCTCGAGCTCGGCGCCAACGACGGGCTGCGCGGGCTCCCGGTCACCGAGATGCGGGCGAACCTCGAGCGCATGGTGCAGCTGTCGCGTGCGGCCGGCGCGCGGGTGCTGCTCCTCGGCATCCGCATCCCGCCCAACTACGGACCGCGCTACACGCAGGAGTTCGAACGCGTGTTCCCGGAGCTGGCAAACCAATATCATCTGCCGCTGGTGCCGTTCCTGCTGGAGAAGGTGGCGCTCGACCCCGAGCTCATGCAGGGCGACGGCATGCACCCGAGTGCCCGCGGAGAGGCACCCGTGCTCGATACCGTATGGCCGTATCTGGTACCGCTCCTCAAGAAGAAACATCCGATCGGGGGAAGCTGATGGAGAAGATCTGGCTGAAGTCGTACCCGCCTTACGTGCCTGCGGAGATCGACCCCGCGAGGCTGCGCTCGCTGAAGCAGCTCCTCGAGGAAACCTGCGCCCGACACGCCGACCGGGTCGCTTACATCTACATGGGCGCGACGATCACCTACGCGCAGCTCGACGCACTGTCGCGCGCCTTCGGTGCGTGGCTGCAGCACGCAGGGTTCCGCAAGGGCGACCGCCTCGCCATCATGCTGCCGAACAGCCCGCAGTATCCGATCGCCATGTTCGGGGCGCTGCGGGCCGGGCTCATCGTCGTCAACACCAACCCGCTCTATACCGCGCCGGAGCTCGAGCATCAGCTGACCGACTCGGGGGCGACCGCCATCGTCGTGCTGGAGAACTTCGCGCACGTGGTGGCGAAGGCGCTGCCGCACAGCCAGCTCAAGACGGTGCTGGTGAGCACCGTCGGCGACTACCTGAGCTTCCCCAAGTCCGCGATCGTCAACTTCGTCATCCGCCGCGTCCGCAAGCACGTGCCGCCCTGGCAGATCGCCGGCGCGAGCTCGTTCAAGGCGGCGGTTCGGGCGGGAATGCAGCTGCCACTCGCCCCGGTGGACCTGGGTCCCGACGACCTCGCATTCCTCCAGTACACGGGCGGCACCACCGGGGTCGCCAAGGGCGCGATGCTCTCGCACGGCAACGTGAGCAGCAACGTGCTGCAGGCGGAGGCCTGGATCGGCGAGAGCCTGCCGGATCACGGGACGCTGCTCACCGCCATTCCGCTCTATCACATCTTCGCGCTCTCCTGTAACTGCATGGTGTTCTCGCGCCTCGGGTGGCGGAACCTGCTCATCATCAATCCGCGGGACATCAAGTCCCTGATCGACGACATGCAGCGCTATCCCTGCAATTTCATCTCGGGCGTCAACACGCTCTTCAACGCCATGCTGCACGCTCCCGGCTTCAAGGAGATCGATTTCAGCGGACTCAAGATCTCGCTCGGCGGCGGCATGGCGGTACAGGGCGCGGTCGCGGCGAAGTGGAAGGAGGCGACCGGCAACGTGCTCTCGCAGGCCTGGGGCCTCACCGAGACCTCACCCGCCGCCTGTATCAATCCGCCGAGCGAGGAGTTCAACGGCTCGATCGGCGTGCCGATTCCCTCGACCGAGATCGCCATCAAGGACGACGCTGGAAAGGACCTCCCGCTCGGGCAGATCGGCGAGATCTGCGTGCGCGGCCCGCAGGTGATGAAAGGCTACTGGAACCGCCCGGACGAAACCGCGAAGGTGATGCTGCCGGACGGGTTCCTGCGCACGGGCGACGTCGGGCACATGGATCAACGCGGCTTCGTCTACATCGAGGACCGCAAGAAGGACATGATCCTGGTCTCGGGCTTCAACGTCTACCCGAACGAAGTGGAGGCAGTCGCCGCCGCGCACCCCCGAATCCTCGAAGCCGCCGCGGTCGCGCAGCCCGATGAGCGCTCGGGCGAAGTCGTGGCGCTCTTCGTGGTGCCCAAGGACCCGGCACTCACCGAGAAGGATGTCGTCGAGTACATGCGCCAGTCACTCGCGGGCTACAAGCTGCCGAAGCATGTGTATTTCAAGAAGGAGCTGCCGAAGTCGAACGTGGGGAAGATCTTGAGAAAGACGTTGAGGGAGGAAGCCGGGAAAACTTAGTGTCTAAACGAGCGAGGATCTCTGGCGGCCACGTAGGCGTAGAGGTGCACTCCCGCACGGACGACCGATCGACCAGGGCGGCGCGCGGATCGCCGAATGCGCCTTGATTCCAGCCAATCGTTGATTGTTCTTAGCAACAGCCAGCCCTGACGTTGAGAGAACCTTTGGAAGGCCGCAACGTGCCTTCTTGGTAAGTCTGGCACTTCAGCCGTACGCTCGATTAGGGGAGCGGATTGCGCCGACTTGCTAACGTTTTGGGTAACAGTCTCAAGCAGTGTTGAAACCGCGCGGGCCGCATGTTGAAAAATTAGGGGGTTGTGGCTCGAGATCACAGCAATGTCACTCGTCGGCCTGTATAAGCTGCGGCCACAAGGTACAACTAGGCGAAGGCGTCTCAGGTGGCGGGCAATTGCAGCCGCGTCGCCCCTTCGCCTTTGGACGCGGATCAGCGCCTCAACGCTAGGCGCTGGTCCCAGAAGAGGGATCGCTCTTGGAGCTGCTCTGCCATTCAGGTAGCGGCGGTCTCGGTGCCAAGCATGGAGCACAAGTGAGGCGGTTGCGAGCCCGCCCGAGGGGGTCATCCTGCCACGTAGAGCCCTATCTTCCGCTCGCTCTAAGGCGCGTGTGCACACGGCCAGCAGCTCCCGCGTTTGAAGCCCATTATTTAGCATGAATACAAAAATTGCGGTAAGCGCTTGCGAGTAATCGCGCGACAGCCGCTTCGGTGATCTCGTCTTCATCTGAATACTCTGTCTAGACTTTCCTGATTCTCGAGCGCGCGAGCAACGGGAGCTTACCGGCTCGGTTCTCGACCAGAAGAACGGTTATCGTGAACGAATACTCTGAGTGCCGTCGCGTTCTTGGCACGGTGACGCTCGTCTCAAGCGATTCACTTAACCCGTCAAGCATCGACTTAGCACTCGAACGACACCGCTCTCGTACGATTGCCAAGTCCAGCTCAGACTCAACGGGCAGCGTGAGCCGCTGAATAGAGGGCGACTGTTGCGAACCCGCGCGCCGCGAGGCAATTCGAAGTCCGTCAACGAGGACCGGCAGTACGGGGGACAAGAAGGCGA
>Ga0187774_10000006_pt1 | contig 111227 bp, 110 predicted proteins | sample 0216_BV02_MP05_2_FD_133152 | JGI IMG/M metagenome (GOLD analysis project Ga0187774, IMG submission 133152) | Tropical peat soil microbial communities from peatlands in Department of Meta, Colombia - 0216_BV02_MP05_20_MG | ecosystem: Environmental > Terrestrial > Soil > Wetlands > Peat... | reverse complement strand
CTGTCTATCACCGGCAGCACGACGTGCACGCGTGCGCCGCCTTCGGGACGGTTGTCGGCGTCGATGCGCCCGCCGTGCTCTTCGACGATCTTCTTGACGATGGCGAGGCCCAGGCCCGTGCCCTTCGGCTTGCTGGTCACGTACGGATCGAACACCCGCCCGAGCAGCTCGCGCTGGAATCCCGGCCCGTTGTCGCTCACGGTCATGCTGGCATAGTCGGCGTCCTCGGCGCTCTCCAGCCGCGTGCTGATCTCGAGCGCGCCCTGCGCGACGCCTTCGAGAGCTTCCAGCGCGTTGGTCACCAGGTTGTTGAGAATCTGCCGCACGCGCCCGCGGTCCGCCTCGATGCCCTCGAGGCGCGGATCGAGATCGAGACGGATGCGGGTGCGCGGGGCCTGCGAGCGGTACAGGTCGGCCACCTCGGTCACCAGCTGATTAAGGCTGAAGCGCGTGATGTGCATCTCCGGCGCGCGCGCGTACTCGCTGAAGGCGTTCACCATCTGCTGCATCGTCTCGACCTGCTGCACGATGGTGCGGGTGCCGCGCTCGAGGATTTCCGCGTCTCGCTCGCTCATCCCGGCGAGCAGCCGCCGGCGCAGCCGCTCGGCCGACAGCTGGATGGGGGTGAGCGGGTTCTTGATCTCGTGCGCCAGGCGCCGCGCGACCTCGCCCCAGGCGGCATCGCGCTGCGCCGCAAGGAGCGCGGTGATGTCGTCGAAGACGATCACGAAGCCCATGTCGCGCTCCTCGCCCGGAAGCGGGGTGCAGGCGCACATGAGCGTGCGCCGGCCCGCGGCGCCGTCGAGGTCGAGCTGCTCGCGCCACTCCTCGCGGCCGGCCGCGAAGCGCACCGCGAGCGCGCCCACGAACTGCCCGAGCCGCTCGTTGCCGGCGGCGAGCTCGGGCAGCGCGCGGCCGGTGGCTGAAGCGAGCTCGGTGCCGAGAATCGCGCCGGCTGCCTGGTTGGCCATGCGCAGCGTCATGTGGCGGTCGATCGCAATCACTCCCGTGGACAGGCGCGCCAGGATGATGGCGAGCCGCTCGCGCTCGCGCTCCACCGCCTCCTGGCTGTGCTGCGCTTCGGCACGCGCGCGCCGCAGCCGCTTGGTCATGTCGTTGAAGGAGTGCACCAGGAAGCCCATCTCGTCGCGCGACGGCAGCGGCAGGCGTGTGGCGAAATCGCCCTTGCCGACCGCCCGGGTGCCCTCGATGAGGTCCTGGACCGGGCGCACCAGGCGCTGCGCCGAGAAGATGGCGCCGTAGATGGCCGCCAGCATCGCGAGCAGCAGCACCAGGGTGAGCGTCAGGCGGAAGCTGTACTTGAGCGGCTCGCGCATGGCCGCGAGGTTGCCGTACTGCGAGTACGTGCCCTGCACCGCTTCCGAGAGCGCCGCGAGCTGCTCCGGCACGCCATAGACGGCCACGACAAAGCGCGGATCGTGGCTGGCTGCGGAAGCGACCAGCGGCGCGGCGGTGCGGATCAGGTAGCGGCCGCCCGCCTGCGGCTCGAGGCTCACGTAGGAGAGCCGCTGCGCCACCTGGCGCACCAGGTCCTGCGGCGGTTGCGCGGGCAAGGCCTCGAGCGGGTTCTCGAGGCTCGCCGCGATGATGTGTCCCTGGGCGCCGAAGAGCGCGATCTCGAGCGCCTCGCCCGTGCGCCGATCGGCATCGAGCTGCGCTTGCATCGCCCCGGGCGGGAGGGTGGCGAGCGAGCGCGCCAGCTCCTCGGTGCGGCGCGAGTACTCGCGCATGCGCAGGGCGAGCGCGGCGCGTGACAGCACCACGGCGTCGTTGAGGCCCTGCTTCACCTCCACGGTGAACCAGCTGTCGATGCCGCGGTTGAGGAACTCGAGCGAGGACAGGTAAACGATCAAGAGCGGCGCGATGACCAGCGCGCCGAAGATCCCCACGGTCCGCGCCGTGAGGCGCGAGCCGGGGACGTGCGCCCGATAATCGCGCACCAGCCGCCAGAGCTTGCGCACCACCAGCACCGTGAGCACCAGCACGGCGCACACGTTCAGCACCAGGATCCACCACTGCAACCGGGCGAACTCAGCCGAGTTCTGCACGCTCTTGGCGAGCAGCAGGAAGGCGGCGAAGCCGGTCACGCCCCAGAAAACGCTGAGCGCGACCGCCGAGAGGCGCGCGCGGCGTTGCCAGCGCGGCGTTACACGGGCAGCGTCCATGTATACCACTCGCTCTGGCGGGCCCAGTCGTCGGTCCAGAACAACAAGGCGCGCAGCGATGCCGGCATCCGTCCGCGGCGCACGCCGGCCCGCACGCTGATCGTATAGCTGCCCCCGTCGAGCTGGGGTTCCACCAGGATCGGCCAGCCATTCACCTGGCCGAGGGAAGTGAGCGCCTCGTCGAGCGTCGCGAAGGTGTCCTGGTCGCCGCTGCGCACGTCGCGCACCACGTAACGGTCGCTGACCGCGTGGTAGCTGAGCTCCCGGTGCAGCGTCAGATCGACGATGCCCGCGTTGAACCACAGATGCCGCTCCCGCTCGATGCGCACATCCAGGTCGAAGGCCAGTGTGATCCCATCCCGCAGCGCCTGGCGGATGGCGGACCCCTCCGGGTATTCGATCCGCGCGTGCAGCAGGAAGACCCCGTGATCGATGTTGACGTACGCGGAGCGCACCGCGAGCACCCCGTCGAGGGCCTCGGCTCCCGCCTGCCCGGCCCCGGTACTCAGGGCCAGCGCGCAGAGCGTCATGACCAAGCCGTGCCGGATCAAACCATCCCTTGCTGGATCGCCACGTAGCATGGATGCAACGACAAGGCCTCGGCTGTGGACTCGGGACGGGTGCTCAGGTTCCGACCGTTGTCTTTTCGAGACAAGCATAATAGAAGCCGTCCGTCCCCGCCTCTGCTCCGGGCAGGAGCTGGATGCCGACGGCCCGATCGAGGGCGCCGGGGGCAAGCTGGGAGGCTCGCGGCATCTGCGCGCTCACCATCTGCGGCACGCGCTCGAGGAGGCCCTGCACGACGGCCTCGTTCTCCTCCGGCAGCACCGAGCAGGTGCAGTAGAGGAGCCGCCCGCCCACGGCGAGCATGTGCGCGGCCCCGACGAGGATCGCGAGCTGACCTTCGATGAGCGAGCGCAGGTCGCTCTCGCGCCGCAGCAGCTTGATGTCCGGATGGCGGCGGATCACCCCCGTCGAGGAGCAGGGGGCATCGACCAGAATGCGGTCGAAGGCACGTCCGTCCCAGAAAGTCTGCGGCTCACGGACATCCGCGATCACGAGTCGCGCGGCGCGCCTGAGTCGCATGAGGTTCTCGCGGATCCGCTCGACCCGGCCCGCATCGATGTCCACAGCCGTGAGCTCAGCCTCTCCGCCGAGCTGCTCGAGGATGTGCGAGGTCTTGCCGCCCGGGGCGGCGCAGGCATCGAGCACCCGCATTCCCGGCCGGGCTCCGAGCAGCGGCGCCGCAAGCTGGGCCCCCGCGTCCTGGACGGAGACCATTCCTGCGGAGAACCCCGGCAGCCGATCAACGGGCAGCGGAAGATCCAAAGTCACTGCAGATGCTGACCATTGTATTTCCCGCGCGTCAATTGAGGCATCCTTCAGCTGGCGCAGATAGTCCGGCCTGCCGAGGCGCGAGAGGTCCACGCGCAGCGTCATCGGGGGATGGGCATTGTTGGCTGCGAGTATCGCCGCGCTCGTCTCGCCCCACGCGGCGCGGAAGCGCTCGACGAGCCAGGCCGGGTGCGCGGTGCGGCCGGCCAGGTCCGCATCGACCCGCTCGAGGAGCGCGGCGTGCTCGGCGAGATAACGCCGCAATACCGCGTTGACCAGCGAGGTGGCGCGCTCGCTCCGGAGGATCCGTGCGGCATCGACCGCAGCGTCCACGGTCTGCTCGGGAACGTTGCGCGAGTAGTCGATCTGATGGGCGCTGACCACGAGCAGCGCGCGCACCATTGGCGCGAGCTCGGCGGGGCGCTTCAGCAGTTGGTCGAGCGCAGGCGCGAGCCGCAGGTACCAGCGCAAGGTCCCGAGCGCGATGGCCCGCACAGCCGAGCGCTCCGCCTCGGAGTCGGACTCTGCGAGCGCAGCGTCCGCGGACCGGCCGCTCGTCACGACGGCCTGAACCACCCGGGCCGCGGCGGCAAGCGCCGGCGCGCCCGGGGCCCGGCGCCCCCTAGCCAAGCCGGCGACCCACGAGCTCGACGTTGTGAGCGAATTCAGACACCGGCAGGATCCGGCCACCCGGCTTCTGGACCTCCCGGACCGCGAGCAGCCCCCCCTCGCCGCACTTCACAAGCATGATGCCGTCACGTACGGAGACGATGGTGCCGCTTTCTGCGTAATTTATGTCTTTTACCGACTCGTTCGCGGTAGATGACTTGGCAGAGTGGATCCGAAGGCGCTCCCCGACGAGGGTAGTCTCCGCAATCGGCCAGGGGCTGAAGGCCCGGACCTGACGCTCGATACTCGCGGCGTCCTGACCCCAATCGATGTTCGCCTCTGACTTGGTGATCTTGGCGGCGTAGCTGACGCCTTCCTGTGGCTGCGGGTGCGGCTTGAGTGTCCCGCCCGCGAATCCCTCGAGCGCCGCAAGCAGCGCCCTAGCGCCGAGCTCGGCGAGCGCCGCCTGCAGCGACCCGCCCGTGTCGTCCTCGCGAATGACCAACTCCCGCTGCAGAAGCATCGGACCGGTGTCGAGTCCCTCGTCCATCAACATGATGGTGACGCCCGTGACGGAGTCGCCGGCGAGGATCGCGCGCTGCACGGGGGCCGCGCCCCTCCAGCGCGGCAGGAGCGAGGCGTGGACGTTGAGACAGCCGAGTCGCGGAAGCTTCAGCACCGCGGGAGGGAGCATGAGTCCGTACGCGACTACGACGAGAACGTCGGGGTTCCAGGCGGCGAGCTCCGCGCGCGCGGCTTCCTCGCGCAGAGTCGCCGGCTGCAGCAGCGGCAGATGTTGGGCCTCGGCGAGCGCCTTGACGGGTGAGGCGCGCAGCAGGCGCCCGCGCCCGCTCGGCCGGTCCGGCTGCGTCAGCACGCCGACGACGCGGTGCGAGCCGATGAGCGCCCCGAGCGCGGGCCGCGCGAATTCCGGCGTCCCGGCGAAGGCGACGCGCAACACTGACATTGACTAATACGCGCGGTGCGCGCCCCCGACCGGCACCGCAGCGCGCGCCGAGCGCTCCTTCCGCTCCTTGTCGAGCTTCTTGCGAATTCGCTCGCGCTTGAGGTCGGAGAGGTAGTCGACGAACAGCTTCCCGTCGAGATGGTCCATCTCGTGCTGGATGCACACCGCCAGGATGTCGTCGTAGTCGCGCTCGAATACCGCGCCCGTGCGGTCCTGGGCGCGCACCCGCACCTTCGCCGCGCGCTTCACCTCATCGAAGATTCCCGGCACCGACAGGCAGCCTTCCTCGGTGCTCGCCTCGCCCTCGCGCGCAAGGATCTGCGGGTTGACGAGCTCGAGCTTTCCACTGCGGTCGCTCGAGATATCGACCACGATGACGCGCTGATGGACGTCGATCTGGGTGGCAGCGAGCCCGATGCCGGGAGCTGCGTACATGGTCTCGAACAGGTCGTCGATGAGCGCCCCGAGCGCGGCGTCAAACTCGGTCACCGGACGCGCGCGCGTGCGCAGCCGGGGATCCGGGAACTCCAGGATGGTTCTTAAGGGCATGATTTCGCCGTATATGGGGGCGCCGCCACCCGTGATCCAGCGCACGATTTTGACATTAATTCGTCTGCCAAATGGGCGGCGTGCCAGTATAACAATTAGAATCCTGGGCGCTGCTTGTGTGCCCCACCTCGTGCAATGAGGAGTGGAGGATGGTCTCTAATCAAGTACTTGGAGCCCGCGTAGGCGCGGGCATGCTCGCCCTGTCGCTGATACTCGCCGGGTGCGCGCATTTCAGGCATTCCGAACCCGCCGCCGAGCAGGCGGCCGCGCCGCCGCCCGCGAGCACCTCAGCCGCGGCGACCGCCCCGGCACCGGACATGACAGCGACCGAGGCCGCGATTGCGGCCGCCGGCGCGGAAGCTGCCGCTCCGGCCCCCGCCGCCGCCGCTCCCGCCGTTGCGGCGAGTGCGGTCAACCCGAGCGCACCGAAGAGCTACGTGGTCAAGCGCGGCGACACGCTCTGGGGCATCGCCTCGATGTTCCTCAAGGACCCGTGGCTGTGGCCCGAGGTCTGGATCATCAATCCGCAGATTCCCAACCCGCACCTCATCTATCCGGGTGACACGCTGGCGCTGGCCTACGGCGCCAACGGCAGCCCCCAGGTGTCCGTCGCGCAGGCCGGCGCGGCGCGCCTCGAGTCGGTGCGGCTCGATCCGCGCCTGCGCAGCACTCCGCTCGATGCCGCGATCCCGACCATTCCCTATGCCTCCATCCAGGGATTCCTCTCGCATCCGCGCCTGCTGACGCGCGACCAGATCAGGACCGCCCCCTACGTGCTGGCCTTCCGCGACATGCACCAGGTGGGCGGCTCGGGCATCGAGGTCTACGTCGCCAACCTGAGCGCCGAACAGAATGCGCGCTACGCAGTGATGCGCGTGGGCGACGAGCTGCGCGATCCGGATGACAACGCGCTGCTCGGCTACGAAGGCGTCTACACCGCCACCGCGCTGGTCGAGCGCCCCGGCAGTCCCGCCAAGGCCCTGCTCACCGACCCGGCGATGGAGACGGTGGCGGGCGACCGCCTGGTGACCGCGACCGAAGAGGCTCCGCCCATCAACTTCACGCCGCGCGCGCCCTCGGGCAACGTCCACGGCCGCATCATCGCCATCGTTGGCGGCACGGATCTGTCCGGACAGTTCGAGGTGGTCGCCATCAACCGTGGCAAGAGCCAGGGGCTCGACGTCGGCAACGTGCTCGCCGTCGATACCGCGGGCGAGGTGGTGCCCGATCTGTACCGCGGCGGACGCGACATCAGCAGCATGGGCACCGGCATCGACAAGGCGTTCGCGCCCAAGGTGAGGCTGCCCGACGAGCGCAGCGGCACGCTGTTGGTCTTCAAGGTCTACGACCGCATGAGCTACGCGCTCATCGTCGGCGCCTTGAACACCATCCACGTGCACGACGTCGTGCGTAACCCCTGAGCTCCGCTCGCGCCTTGGGCGCGCAAAACTAGACGTTTCGCTCAGCTTTGCGCTGCGCCGCCCCGAAGGCGGCGCAGCGCGCTTGCCTTATGCTCGCTGGCCATGGATGAGGCACATGCACGGGCGGTGTTGGCACGGGCCCCGGGCCTGACGGCGGAGGCGCTCGCGGCGCTCAGCGCCGCCTCCGGCGGCGATCTCGCGCTCGCCGCCTCCCCACGCGCCCTGGTGCGGGTCGAGCTGCCTCCCGCGACGCGCTCTTTCCTCGCCGCGCCCTCCGAGCGCCGCATCGCCGCCGATCTCGACTGGCTCGCGCAGAGCCGCGCGGCGATCCTCCTGAGCACCGATGCCGCCTACCCGCCGCTTCTCAAGGCGACCGTGGGCGCGCCCGCGGCGCTCTACGTGCAGGGCCCGGTCGAGCTGCTCGCCACACGCCAGCTCGCCATGGTCGGCTCGCGCTCGCCCACGCCAGCGGGGCGCTCCACGGCCCGGGAGTTCGCCGCCTGGTTCGCGCGCGCCGGTCTCACCGTGACCAGCGGGCTCGCGACCGGGATCGACGCCGCGAGCCACGAGGGCGCGCTGCAGGGCGGCGGCGCGACCATCGCCGTGTTCGGCACCGGCCTCGATCAGGTGTATCCGGGAGCGAACCGCGCGCTCACCGAGCGGATCCGTACGCACGGCGCGCTGGTATCGGAGTTCCCGCCGGGTACCGCGCCGCTCCACAAGAACTTCCCGCAGCGCAATCGCATCATCGCCGGACTCGCGCTCGGCACTCTGGTGGTCGAGGCCGCGCGCCGCAGCGGCTCGCTCATCACGGCGCGTCTGGCGATCGAGGCCGGCCGCGAGGTGTTCGCGATCCCAGGCTCGATCCACAGCCCGCTGTCACGCGGCTGTCATCAACTCATCAAGGCCGGCGCGAAGCTCGTCGAGGAAGCCAGGGACGTGACGGAGGAGCTCGGATTTTCGGTTCCGGAAGAACGACTTACGCAAGCTGCGCGCCCGCTCGCCAGCGACCGCGAATTGGACAAGGAGTATGAAATGCTGTTAGATGCGCTCGGCTTCGAGCCCGCGACCATCGATAGTCTGGTGGCGCGCACCGAGTTGCCGAGCGAGTCAATCGCCTCGATGCTGTTGATACTCGAGCTCGAGGGGCGTGTGGCGGCTCTTCCGGGCGGCCGTTTTGGCCGCATACCTTAAGATAGATGACTGGCAGCGTTCTCGACATCCTGATCTACGTCTTCGACCGGTACATGCTCGCCGATGCGCCGGAGGTGCCGCAGAGAGAGCATCTGGCGCGCGATCTCGAGCGCGCCGGCTTCACTCCGGCGAAGGTCGAGCGCGCGCTCGACTGGCTCACCGATCTCGCCTTCGAGCACGACCGCCCGCCCCTGCCGGGGACGCCGCCGGGCGCTGCGGGCGCGGGCGTGCGCGTGTTCTCCGACAGCGAGCTGACGCGCCTCTCGACCGAATGCCGCGGATTCCTGCTGACGCTCGAGCGGCTCGGCGTGCTCACGGCGCAGCAGCGCGAGATCGTCATCGAGCGCATGCTGGCCTTGGATGCCGACGAGCCCGACACCGAGCAGTTGAAGTGGGTGGTGCTGATGGTTCTCTCGAGCCAGCCCGGGCAGGAGCTGGCCTTCGAGCGGCTCGACGGACTGGTGTCCGAGGACCGCCCGGGCGCGCCGCATTGACCGGCGCGAGCTCGCGCGCCCTTCCCGTCTGGTCCGCGGCTCGTCCGCGGTTTTTCGTCTCAGGCTGAGGCGTTTTTCCCCTAATGGCAGACAACCTAGTCATCGTCGAGTCGCCCGCCAAGGCAAAGACCATCAAGAAGTATCTCGGCCGCGAGTTCGACGTGCTCGCCTCCTACGGCCACGTGCGCGATCTCGTGCCCAAGGAGGGCGCGGTCGATCCCGACAACGGCTACGCGATGAAGTACCAGGTGCTGGAGAAGAATCTGCGGCACGTGGATGCTATCGCCCGCACCCTGAGGAAGTCGCGCGCGCTGTACCTCGCGACCGACCCGGATCGCGAGGGCGAGGCGATCGCTTGGCATCTGAAGGAGATCCTGCGCGAGCGCGGCGACCTGAGCGGCAAGGAGGTGCGGCGCGTGGTGTTCTACGAGATCACGCGTAACGCGGTCCGCGCCGCGGTCGAGCAGCCGCGCGACCTGTCGCTCGAGCTGGTCAACGCGCAGCAGGCGCGCCGCGCGCTCGACTATCTGGTCGGCTTCAACCTGTCGCCGCTGCTGTGGAAGAAGGTGCGCCGCGGACTCTCGGCCGGGCGGGTGCAGAGCCCGGCGCTGCGCATGATCTGCGAGCGCGAGGAGGAGATCGCCGCCTTCAAGGCGCTCGAGTACTGGACCATCGACGGCGAAGGCACGCACGCCGGTCAGGCGTTCCCCCTGAAGCTCCTCGAGTACCGCGGCCAGAAGGTCGAGCAGTTCAGCTTCACCAACGAGACGACGGCGCGCGAGGCCGAGCGCGCCATCGGCGCCGCCGCGCGCGGCGCGGGTGCGCAGCCGGTGCTCAGCGTGCTGGCCATCGACCGCAAGCAGCGCCGCCGCAATCCCGCTCCGCCTTTCACCACCTCGACGCTGCAGCAGGAGGCCGCCCGCAAGCTCGGCTTCAACGCGCGCCGCACCATGCGCCTCGCACAGCAGCTCTACGAGGGGCTCGACATCGGCGAGGGCAGCGTCGGCCTCGTCACCTATATGCGCACCGACTCGGTGTCGCTGGCCGCCGAGGCGGTGCAGGAGATCCGCGAGGTGGCCGCACGGCTCTACGGCAAGGACGAGGTGGCCGAGGAGCCGCGGATCTACAAGACCAAGTCGAAGAACGCGCAGGAGGCGCACGAGGCGATCCGGCCCACCTCGGCGGCGATCACGCCCGCGGACGTCGAGGGCAAGATCGAGGACGACCTGTATCGTCTCTACGCCCTCATCTGGAAGCGCGCGGTGGCCTCGCAGATGAGCCACGCGGTGTTCGACACCGTGGCGGTCGACCTGCTGGCCGGCGCCGACGGGCCGCAGCGCCATCTGCTGCGCGCCAACGGCTCGACGCTGGTGAAGCCGGGCTACATCGCCGTCTACCAGGAGGGGAGCGACGACGCGAGAACCGACGAGGGCGATCACGTGCTGCCGCCGATGACGGAGGGCGGGCGCGTGGCGCTCACCGCGCTCAAGGCCGAGCAGCACTTCACCGAGCCGCCGCCGCGCTACAGCGAGGCTTCGCTGGTGAAGGCCCTCGAGGAGCACGGCATCGGCCGGCCCTCCACCTACGCTTCGATCATCTCGACGCTGCAGGACCGCGAATACGTCGAGATGGACAGCCGCCGCTTCGTGCCGACCGACATCGGCAAGATCGTCAACCGCTTCCTCACCCACCACTTCCATCGTTACGTGGAGTACGGCTTCACCGCGGCGATGGAGGACGAGCTGGATGCCGTGTCGCGCGGCGAGGAGCCGTGGACCACGCCGCTGGCGAAGTTCTGGAAGCCGTTCATTCATCAGGTCGAGAAGATCGAGAAGACCGTGACGCGCGAGCAGGTCGCGCAGGCGCGCGAGCTCGGCAAGGACCCGACGAGCGGCAAGCCCATCACGGTGCGCATGGGCCGCTTCGGCCCGTTCGTGCAGATCGGCACCAAGGACGATGAGGAGAAGCCGCGTTTTGCGGGCCTGCGGCCCGGGCAGAAGATGGACTCGATCACGCTCGCCGATGCGATGGAGCTCTTTAAGCTCCCGCGCACGCTCGGCGCCACCGCGCAGGGCGAGACCATCGTCGCCAACGTCGGCCGCTTCGGCCCCTATGTGAAGTACGGCAGCAAGTACGTCTCGCTCAAGGAGGACGATCCCTACACCGTGACGCTCGAGCGCGCCCTCGAGGTGATCCGCCTCAAGCAGGAAGCGGACGCCGCGCGTCTCATCCGCGACTTTCCCGAGGACGGCATCCAGGTCTTGAACGGCCGCTACGGGCCTTACGTCACGGACAGGAAAAAGAACGCCAAGGTACCGAAGGAGCGCGATCCGAAGAGCCTGACGCTGGAGGAGTGCAAGGCGCTCCTCGCCGCGGCGCCCGAGCGCGGCGCGCGCTTCGGGCGCTTCCGCAAGCAGCCCAAGCCGCCTGCCGGCGGCGACGCGGCCGCGGTGGCCGCCAGGGCGGAGCAGCCTGGGGGCCGCAAGCGGGCGGCGGGCAGCCGCACGGCCGGCGCGGCGCCCTCCCCGGCGCGGGAGGCCCAGGCCGCAAGTCCGCGGCGCACCGGCAAGCCGCTCGCACGTGCCCGGCCGCCATCAGCGGCCCGCGGCGCACGCCCGGCGCGTACTGCCAAGACGACGACGCCGCGCAAGGCGCGCGCCGCGCCCAAGGCGAGAACGAGCGCCGGCCGCGCGCGGGGCGTGAAGTAACCGTGGGCTGAAGGGCGCGGCCTCAGGCGCGCGCCGCCAGGAACTCGTCGATCGCCTTGAGGCACTCCGGCTCATCGAGCAGCGGCACGTGGCCGCGATCGGCGACCGTGAGGGTGGCGAGATCCGGCTTCTCGCGCTGCATGCGCGCGAGCGTCGCGGCGCTGAGGATGTCGGAGTGCGCGCCCCGGATCGCGAGCATCGGCACCTGCGCGAGCGCGCCCCACAGCGGCCACAGATCGGGCGCCGCCTTGGACGTGTCCTTGAGGGGCTCGGCGATGAGCGGGTCGCTGTCGGGCTGGGGCACGCCCTGCGCATCGGCGCGGTAGCTCGCCCGCGCGATCTTCTCCCAGCGCGCCTCGTCGAGCCCCGGCCAGGCCGAGCCGTAGACCATGCGCACCTGGGCCACGGCCCCGGGCCAGTCGCGCACCGCAGGCGCCTTGCCGACGTAACCGCGGATGCGCTCGAGCCCGGCGGGATCGACTTCGGGCCCCACGTCATTCAGCACGATGCCCGCGACCAGCGGCGGCTGCATGGCCGCCAGCAGCATCGCCATGAGGCCGCCCATCGAGGTGCCGATGATGGTCACGCGCGCCGCGCCGAGGCCGGTCAGCAGCCGCTGCAGATCGGCCAGATACACCGGGATCTGGTAGTTCTGGCAGTTGGGATCGCGCGCCGACAGCCCGCGCCCGCGCACATCCGGCACGATCACCCGATAGCGCGCCGCCAGGTGCGCGGCGAGATCCTCGAAGTCGCGGCTGTTGCGGGTCAGGCCGTGCAGGCACAGCACCACCGGCGCAGCCGCCCCCGGGCCCGCGCAGACGCGGCTGAAGAGCCGCAGTCCTTCCTGACTGTCGAACCAGTATTCCGCCGCCGCCATGGCCAACTCCCCGAAAGCTCAGTACTCGCGCCCGGCAAGCTCGGCGCGCAGCTCGCGCTTCAAGACTTTCCCATTGGCATTGCGCGGCAGCGCGCTGCGCCACACGACGTCCGCGATGCGCTGCTGCTTGCCGACCCGCGCGTTGGTCCATTCGATCAGCGCCTGCCGGTCGACCGTGCTGCCGGCTCTCGCCACCACGATCGCCACGGGGGTCTCGCCCCACTTGGCACTGCGCGCCGCGACCACCGCCACCTCGGCGACGTCGGGATGCGCGCGCATCACCTGCTCGATGTCGGCAGGGTACACGTTCTGCGCACCCGAGAGGATCATGTCCTTCTTGCGGTCGACGACATAGAGAAAGCCGTCGGCATCCAGATAGCCGAGGTCCCCGGTGCGCAGCCAGCGGCGGCCGTCCGGACCCTGCCAGGTCGCTTCCGCGCTCGCCTCATCGCGTCCGTTGTAGCCCTGCATCAGCAGCGCACTCACGCCGACGATCTCGCCGGTGGCGTCCGCGGGCAGCTCACGGCCGTCGTCGCCGATGATGCGCAGGTCGGTGCCGAGAAACGGCTTGCCGACCGAGGCGGTCTTCGCCGCGAAGTCCTCGGGCGCGAGAATCGTGCACAGGCCCTCGGTGAGCCCGTAGAGCTCGATGAGGGTCGCGCCGGTGCGGCGCGGGAACTCGCGTTTCACCTCGAGCGGCAGCGGCGAGCCGCAGCACATGATGGTATCGAGACTGGAGAGGTCGTGGCGCGAGAGCTCGGGGAGCGCCAGCAGCCGCTCGAGCTGCAGCGGCACGAAGTTGCCGTGGGTGACGCGCTCGCTCTCGATGAGCGCCGCGCAGGCCGCGGCGTCGAAATGCGGCATGACGACGATGGTGCCGCCGACCAGCACCGTGGAGAGCATCGCCACCCAGCTGATGTTGGAGAACAGGCCGAGCGAGCACAGCGTGACGCAGTCGCTGCGGTAGCGCAGCGTCAGCGCACAGTCCACCGCCCAGTTGAGACGGCACCGGTGAGTGTGGACGATGCCCTTCGGCACGCCGGTGGTGCCCGAGCTGTAGATGATGTTGCACTCGTCGTGCGGCCCGGGCGGCGCGCGCGCGGCGGCCGACTGTTGCGCACACCAGGGATTGAGCTCGATCCACGGCGCTCCGGGCGCGTGGTGTCCGATGCGGACCGCGCTGCCGAGGCGCGCCGAGCCGGCGGCGAGCGCCTCGATGCGCGCGCAGTGGGGGCCCGAGGCAAACACGGCGCGCGCCGCTGCGTCCTCGATCATGGCGCCGACCGCGGCGTCGGTCACCGAGACATTGAGCGGCACCGCGACGCAGCCGGAGCGCAGGATGCCGAAGATCGTCAGCGCCATCTCCAGGCTGTTGTCCATGAGGATGGCGACCCGCTCGCCGGCGCCGAGTCCGAGCGCCGCGAGCCCGTTGGCGATCTGCGCCGTGTCCCGCTCGAACTCCGCCCAGCTCAAGCGCCGCGGCCCTGCTACCAGCGCCGTGCGCCCGGCGCGCCAGCGCCCGTGGCGCGCGATCAGCTCCGGCAGCAGCGGCTCTGGCGCCTCGAACCAGCCCATCGGTGTGCCCGCGCCCGGAAGTCGCGTCAGTAGTGGTACTGGGCGGTCACGGACCAGGTGCGCGGCGGACCGTAGAAGCCGATCTGGCTGATGCCGCCGATGAAGGAGTTGGCCGGCGATATCGGCGGATCGCCGAAGTCGTAGCCGGCGACCCGGTAGTACTTGTTGCTGAGGTTCCGGCCGTCGAGCGACAGGCGCCATTTGCGGTCGGCAGTCTCGAAGGCGAGACCCGCGTTGAGCAGCCCGTAGGCGGGCTGGTCGGTCACGCTGGGCGTCGTGTTGGCGACCTTGGTGAAGCTGCGCCAGTCGTAGCCGGCGCGCGCGGTCACCGTGCCCGCCTGCAGGTCCCAGTGGTAAAGCGCGGTGGCGGAGACCGTCCAGGCGGGCGCGTTCAGCGGCCGGTTCTCGGCGGCGGCATTGATGCTGCCGACGCCGGCGCCGCAGCCGGGCGCCGCCGTGAACACGCTGCAGGGGATGAGGTAGTCCTCGTAGTACGAGTCGAGGTAGCCGGTGTTGAGCGACAGCGTCAGCGCGCGAGCCGGCTGCCACACGGTCTGCAGCTCCGCGCCCTGGTTGATCTGCTTGCCGGCGTTGAGGATCGCGGTGAGGTTGGTGGGCGCACCGGCGTACTCGACGAACTGCTGCACCCCGATCTGCGCGTCGGTGTACGGGTCGTAGAACACCGCCATGTTCACCAGCAGCGTGCCGTCGAGCCAGGTCGATTTCAGGCCGATCTCGTAGTTGTCGGCGGTCTCGGAGTTGTAGCCGTTCTCGGTGCCCGGGTAGACGGCGGCGTTGCCGCGCATGTCGAAGCCGCCGCTCTTGAAGCCCTTGCTGTAGCTCAGGTAGGTCATCAGGCGCTCGGTCCAGTGATAGTCGAAGCCGAGCCTTGGGGTGGTGTTGACGAAGGCGCGATCGCCCGTGTAGTTGGTCACTACCCCGGGGAAGGGGAAGAAGCCGGCCGGCACCTGGCTGGGGTCGAAGAAAGTCTGTCCCGGGTGCAGCTGCGTGGGAGCCACGCTGGCGTAATCCGCCTGGTAGATGGGCGCGGTCTTGCGGTCCTCGTTCCAGCGCAGCCCGGCGTCGAAGTTGAGCTTGTCGGTGAGCTTCCACGAGGTATCGCCGTAGACGGCGGAGCTCTTGGTATGCACGCAGCCGCTCACCAGCTCGGTGATGTACAGATCGAGCGCCGGAACGCCGAGCAGCGTGAGCGTACCGATCGAGCCGTTGTAGTCGCCGCAGGCGGTGCTGTTCATGTAGAAGATTCCGCCCACCGCCTTCACCAGGTCGTTGTGGAACGTCAGCTGCGCCTCGCCCGAGGACTGGTCGTCCTTGTACAGGCCCGGGACCTCGAACAGGTTCTGATCGAGGTGGTCGAAGCTGATGAACTGCTGGCCGTTGCCCTGGTAGTAGGCGCCGACGATCTTCAGGTCGAGCTGCGGGGTCAGGCTCTGCGTGTAGGTGCCCGAGTAGCCGTTGCGGTGAAAGAAGTCGCGGTCGACCGGCATGTCGTTGTACATGTCGAAGGGATTGCTGAGCTGCGGCACCAGGTAGTTGTTGAGCCGCTGGCCGCCGGAGGCATGCGAGTTATCCTCGATGCCGTCGGCGATGAGCCGCAGCTTCGAGCTCTCGCCCCACATGAAGGTCAGGTTGGCACGCCCCACCAGCACGCTCTTGTCGGACACCTGAGCGCCGATCTGGGTGGCGGGCCCCGGCGCGACGCCCGGCTGCTCGAGCACCTCGCCGAAGCCGTCGTGCGTGTAGTAGCCGATCGCCATGCCGACGTACACGTGGTCGGGCACCATGGCGAGCGAGCCGTTGAACTTGAAATCGCGCTCGTCGTAGTTGCCGGCGGTCACCGCGGCGGTGGCGGTGTCGGGACCGGCGATGTCGCGCGTCACGTACTTGAGCGCGCCGGCGATGGTGTTCTTGCCGTAGAGCGTGCCCTGCGGGCCGGAAAGCACCTCGAGGCGCTCGACGTCGAGGACGTCGAGCAGCGCCGCCTGCGGCCGCGCCATGTAGACGTCGTCGACATACACCCCGACGCCGGGCTCGAAGCCCCACAGCGGATCGCTCTGGCCGACGCCGCGGATGTAGATGTTGATGGTGCTGCTGGTGGCGCGGTCCTGAGAGATCTTCAGGTTCGGCACCAGGCTGTTGAGGTCCTGGATGCTGGTGATGTCGAGCTTCTCGATGGTGTCAGCGGTGACCGCCGACACGGTGATCGGCACGTCCTGCAGGTTCTCGGAGCGCCGCCGGGCGGTGACCACCACTTCCTGCAGCCCGGTGACCTCCGCCGGCGCCGCCGCAGCGCCCGCGGCCGCCGTCTGCGCCGATACCGTGGCCGGCGCGAGTGCCGCGCCGCATGCCAGTGTCCACGCGCACAAGCGCGCGGCCGAATTGCTGCTCATGGTGGCCCCCCCCTGGATCTTATTCAACAACTGTTGAGAATATATTCAACAGACGTTGAGGGCGTCAAGGTGGCGGCGCGATTGCCGTACGAGCGGAATCACAGGAAACTGTCGGGGGTGCCATAGCGTGTTGCAGCGCAGCAGAATGAGCAAGAAGACCGCCGGCCGGCCGGGTAAGGAGCGCATCCTCGACGCCGCCGAGGCGCTGTTCGCGCGGCGCGGCTTCTACGGGGTATCGCTGCGGGACATCACCGAGGCGGCCGGGGTGGACGTCGCGCTGGTTGCCTACCATTTCGGCGGTAAGCGCGAGCTCTTCACCGCAGTGTTCGAGCGGCGCGCGGAGGTGCTGAACCGCGAGCGGCTCGAGCTCCTCGAGGAGGTGCGGCGCCGGGCGCTCCCGGCGGCACCGTCCCTCGAGGCCATCTGCAATGCCTTCTTCGAGCCGCTGCTCGAGCGCTCGGCGCGCGGCGGACCGGGCTGGAAGAGCTACTTCGCCCTGGTCGCCTACGTGAACAACTCCCCGGAGTTCGGCCCGCTCATGATGACGCGCCACTTCGACCCGCTGGTCGACCGCTTCATCGCGGTGCTGCGCGAGGCGCTCCCCGACTGTCCGCCGCGCGAGATCTACTGGGGCTACCAGTTCCTCACCGGCGCTCTGACCCTGACCTTTGCCGAGACGGGCCGCATCGACAAGCTCTCGGGGGGCCTGTGCCGCGCCTCCGACCTCGACAGCGTGCGCGAGCGGCTCGCGCCGTATGTCGCGGCGGGCTTCCGCGCCCTGCGCGCGCGTGCGCTCGAGGGCCGAGCCAGCGCCTCGGGCAAGGCGCAGGCACGCCGCGCGGCGCGCAATCCGCGCCGCCGAGCATGAAATACCGCCACGGCTTCCATGCCGGCAATTTCGCCGACGTGCACAAGCACGTGACGCTGCTCGCGCTGCTCGCGGCGCTGAAGAGAAAGGACAAGGGCTTCCTCTACTTCGATACCCACGCGGGCCGCGGGAGCTATGACCTGTCGCATGGCGCGCCGGAGGCGGCGGCCGGCGTCGGCCGTCTCTGTCAGGCCGAGCTCCACGCAGCGGAGTTGTGCCGCTACGCCGCGCTGCTCACGCAGCTGCGCAGCGCGCGCGGCAATCCGCACTTCTACCCGGGGTCGCCGCTGCTCGCAGCGAGCGAGCTGCGGGCGCAGGACCGCGGCGTCTTCGTCGAGCTCGAGGGCGCCGAGGCGCATGCGCTCGCCGCCGCGCTCGCAGAGCCGCGCGGGGCGTGCCCCGCCGCCCGCTTGCGCGCCGAGCGCGGCAACGGCTTCGAGCTGCTGCGCGCCTCGCTGCCGCCGCCCGAGCGCCGCGCGCTCATCTTCATCGACCCCCCGTATGAGCAGACACGCGGAGAGTTCGCGGAGGTAGCGGCGGCGGTGGCCGATGGCCTCGAGCGCTTCGCGACCGGGGTATTCGCTGCCTGGTATCCGATCAAGGAGCAGCGCGTCACGGCGGCCTGGCACGCCGACTGGGCGCGGCGGATCGAAGTCCCGACGCTGCTCTCCGAGCTGTGGCTCTACCCGCGCGACTCGCGCGTGGCGCTCAACGGCTCGGGCCTGCTCATCGTCAATCCGCCCTGGCAGATCGAGGAGCGCATGCGCGCATGGCTCGAGGAGCTCCTCGCCTGTCTGGCGGTCGGCGGCTCGGGAGGCACCGAGGTCCGGATGCTGTCACAATCGCGGTAAATGAGTGCGGCACCCGATCCCTACGGAGTCGTCGGTCATCCGATAGGCCACAGCCTCTCGCCGTTCATTCACGGCATGTTCGCGCGCGAGACCGGGCAGGCGATCAGCTACCGCCTCTACGACGTGACCTCGAGCGAGTTCCCGGGCTTCGTCGCCGGGTTCTTCGACCGCGGCGGTCGCGGACTCAACATCACCGTGCCGCACAAGGTCATGGCCGTCGAGGCGGCCAACGAGCTCACCGCGCGCGCCATGCACGCCGCCGCCGTCAATACCCTGGCGCTGCGCGACGACGGCACGATCCTCGGCGACAACACCGACGGTGTCGGTCTGGTGCGCGACCTGTGCGACAACCTGGGGCTGGTGGTGACCAACCGGCGCGTCCTCATCATCGGCGCGGGCGGCGCCACGCGCGGCGTGCTCGCGCCGCTCCTCGGCCTCTCGCCGACCATCGTCGTCATCGCCAACCGTACGCCGGAGCGCGCCACCGCGCTCGCCGCGGCCTTCGCCGACCTCGGCGCCACGCAGGGCGTGGGTTTCGAGGACATCGGCGCCGAGCCCTTCGACCTCATCATCAACGCCACCTCGGCCAGCCTCTCCGGCGAGATGCCGCCGGTGCCCGCCGCGGCGGTCGGCCGCGCCACGGTGTGCTACGACCTCGCCTACGGCCGCGCGGCGACCGCCTTCGTCGAATGGGCGCGCGCGCTGGGGTGTGCACAGGCGCTGCAGGGCTGGGGCATGCTGGTGGAGCAGGCGGCAGAATCGTTTCGCCTGTGGCGCGGGGTACGTCCCCCGACCGCCAAGGTGCTGGCGGCGCTCAAGGAGCGCTCCGGGAGCATCTGAAGCCGCGCCGCGGCCTCATCGCATCGTGACCAGCTCCTCGGCGCTGGTCGGATGAATCGCCACGGTGTCGTCGAAGTCCTGCTTGGTCGCGCCCATGCGCACGGCCACGGCGAACCCCTGCAGCATCTCGTCGGCCCCCGGCCCCACGATGTGCACGCCGACGATGCGCTGCTCGGCGCCGACCGTCACCAGCTTCATCTCGGTGCGCGGCCTGGCGTCCGTGACCGCGTGATAGAGCGGCACGAAGCTCGACCTGAAGACCTTAACGGCCTGATGGCCGTAGCGCGCACGCGCCAGGGGCTCCGTGATCCCCACCGTTCCTATGGGCGGGCGCCCGAAGATCACCGTCGGAATGTTGTCGTAGTCGACATGGCGGCCCGCATGACCGCCGAACAGGCGGTCCGCGAGGCGCCGGCCCGCGGCGATCGCCACCGGCGTGAGCTGGGCGCGCCCGGTGACGTCACCGACCGCGTAGATACCGGGGACGCTGGTCGCCTGGTACATGTCGGTGGCGACGAAACCCGCGCCGTCGAGCGCGACGCCGGCGCGCGCCAGGGCCAGGTCGCCCACCAGCGCCTCCCGGCCTATGGCCCAGAGCACGCAGTCGAAAGGGCCGGCGCTGCGGCCGTCGGCGAGCGCGAGCGTGAGCGCACCGCCGGCGCCGCGCGTGAGCGCCACGGGAACCGCTTCGGTGAGCGGCGTGACGCCCACCTCGCGCAGCATCGCGAGCGTCGTCTCCCCGATCATGGGATCGAAGGCGCGCAGCGGCGTGCCGGCGCGCAGCGCCAGCGTGGTTGCCGCGCCCAGGCCGGCGAAGATCCCGCTGAGCTCCACCGCGATGTAGCCGCCACCCACGACCGCGACGCGCGCCGGGCACGCCGGGAGCTCGAAGAAGCCGTCGGAGGTGATGCCGAGCTCCGCCCCCGGGAGGCGCGGCAGCTGCGGCCGCCCGCCGGTGGCGATGACGATGTGCGGGGCGCTGAAGGTGCGCCCGCCGACGCCCACGGTACGCGCATCGAGGAAGGCCGCACGGCCGCGCACGAGCTCGACCTTGCGGCGCTCGAGATTCGCCGCATAGATGTCGTTGAGCCGCCTGATGTACCGCTCGCGCGCTGCTCTCAGCGCCGGCCAGTCGTGCGCCGCAGCGCCGACGTCGAAGCCGTAGTCACGCGCGTCGTGCAGCGCACCACCGAGCTCGGCCGCGTTCCACATGATCTTCTTCGGCACGCAGCCGACGTTGACGCAGGTGCCGCCGAGGTGGCCGGACTCGATGAGCACGACACGGGCGCCGTATTCGGCTGCACGCTGCGCCGCCGCGAGTCCCCCGCTGCCGCCGCCGATCACCACCAGGTCGAATTGCTCGCCCATAAGCACCTCGTACTGCCATGTTATATGAGCGGCCGGCGAGGCGGTCCCGCCGGCGCGGTCGGCTACAATGGCGGGGCGCATGGACAACCCCCTCCTCGGCCAGAATCCGCTGCCACCCTTCGTGCAGATCCGCCCCGAGCACGTCGAGCCGGCGATGCGCACGCTGCTCGAGCGCAACCGCGCGCGCATCGGCGAGCTGGCCTCTCTGCCTGAGCCGACCTTCGCGACGCTCATCGAGCCGCTCGAGGAGCTGCAGCACCGCATCACGCGCACCTGGTCGCCGGTGAGCCACCTGAACGCGGTAGTGAACTCCGAGGCGCTGCGAGCCGGCTACAACGCCTGCCTGCCGCTGCTCTCCGCGTACCAGACGGATCTTGCGCAGAGCGAGCCCCTGTTCCGCGCCTACCGCACCATCGCCGAGCGCGACGCGGCCGAGCTCGCCCCGGTGCAGCGTCGCCTCATCGAGCACGCGGTGCGGGATTTCCGCCTCGCCGGGGTCGGCTTGCCGCCCGAGCGCAAGGAGCGCTTCAAGACCGTGATGCAGGAGCTCACGCAGCTGCAGGCGAAGTTCGAGGAGAACATCCTGGACGCGACCAATGCCTGGAGCTGGCACGTCACCGATGCGGACGATCTGCGGGGACTCAACGAGATGCTGATCGAGCTGGCCGCGCGTCGCGCCGCCGAGCGTGGCGCGAGCGGCTGGATTCTCTCGCTCGACCAGCCGAGCTACGTCGCGGTCGTGACCGATGCGGAGTCGGAAGGACTGCGCCGCGCCTTCTACGAGGCCTGGACGACGCGCGCCTCCGACCGCGGACCCGGAGCTGGCCGCTGGGACAACTCCGCCGTGATGGAGCAGATCCTGCGCCGCCGCCACGAGGCCGCGCGGCTGCTCGACTTCCCGAACTACGCCGAGTACGCGCTCGCGACCCGCATGGCGGGCAGCGTCTCCGAGGTGCTCGAGTTCCTGCAGGAGCTGGCCCGCTCGGCGCGCGCCGCGGCGCAGCGTGAGTTCGCCGAGCTCCAGGACTTCGCCGGGCGGCAGCTCGCGCCCTGGGACGTGGGCTTCCACGCCGAGCGGCTGCAGCGCGCGCGCTTCGCCGTATCGCAGGAGGAGCTGCGGCCCTACTTCCCGCTGCCGCGGGTGCTCGCCGGCCTCTTCGGCGTCGCGGAGCGGCTGTTCGGCGTGCGCATCCGCGAACGCAGCGGTGTGCCGGCGTGGCACGCGGACGTGCGCTTCTTCGACATCGAGAGCGCCGCCGGCGCCGCCATCGGCGGCTTCTACCTCGATGCCTACGCGCGCTCCAACAAGCGCAGCGGCGCCTGGATGGACGAGTGCGTCGGCCGCAAGCGCCTCGCCTCGGGGGCGGCGCTCCCGGTCGCCTATCTGGTGTGCAACTTCCTGCCGCCCGCGGCCGGCCGGCCGGCGCTGCTCACTCACGACGACGTGGTGACGCTGTTTCATGAGTTCGGGCACGGGCTGCACCATCTGCTGACGCGCGTCGACTACCCGAGCCTCGCGGGCATCAACGGCGTCGCCTGGGACGCGGTCGAGCTGCCGAGCCAGTTCCTCGAGAACTACGCCTGGCACCCGGAGGTGCTGCAGCAGATCTCCGGCCATTTCGACAGCGGCGCGGCCCTGCCGCGCGAGATGCAGTCGCGCCTCATCGCCACGCGCAGCTTCCACGCGGGGCTCTCGATGATGCGGCAGCTGGAGTTCGCCCTGTTCGATTTCCGCATGCACGCCGAGTACTCGCCCGAGCGGGGCGGGCGCGTGCTCGGGATTCTCGCCGAGGTGCGGCGCGCGGTGGCGGTCGTGCCGGTGCCCGAATGGAACCGTTTCCCGCACAGCTTCGGGCACATCTTCGCCGGCGGCTACGCGGCCGGTTACTACAGCTACAAGTGGGCCGAGGTGCTGGCGGCGGACGCCTTCTCGGCCTTCGAGGAGAGCGGCGTGTTCGATTCCCGCATGGCGCAGCGCTTTCTCGATGCGATCCTCTCGCGCGGCGGCAGCTGTGATGCGCTCGAGGCCTTCGTCGAGTTTCGCGGTCGCACTCCCGACGTGCGCCCGCTTCTCAGGCAACACGGCATGCTGTCCGCGGGCGAGCTGGCGGCTTGAAGCGCCACGTCGCAGCGGCCCTGCTCGCCGGCGTGCTCGCGGCGCACGCACAGACTCCGCCCGAGTCACCTCCCGCGACGCCTCCGCCAGCCGAATCTGCGCCTGCGTCGGGCTCACCGACGCAGCTTCCGGGGGCCGAACAGGCCGCGGCCCCGGCCCCGGCCGCGCAAGCCCCCCCTGCCCCCACGGCAGCTGCGCCCCCGCCGGCCGCAAAAGCGCCTGCCCCGAGGCGGGAGCCGCCGAAGCCGCTGGCGCTCAGCTCCCCGGAGGGCGAGCGCGACACGGAGGTGGCGGCGCTGCGCCGGGAGGTGGCGCGCCTGCAGTCCGAGCTCGACGCCGAGCGTGCCGCGGCGCTGCCGCCCGAAGAGGAGACCGGGCCGGTGCCGCCCGCGCGCGCCGCGTGGGTCTGGCTCGTCGCGGTGGCGCTGCTGGCCCTCGCCGGCGGATTCGTCCTCGGCTGGCGACTGCTCGACCGGCGCATCCGCCGCAAGTACGGCGGCCTGCGCATCTACTGATTCGATGCGCATTGCGACCTGGAACGTGAACTCGCTACGCGTTCGGCTGCCGCAGCTGCTGGAGTGGCTCGCGCACACTCCGGTCGACGTGCTCGCCCTGCAGGAGACGAAGCTCACGGACGAGGATTTCCCGCGCGCCGAGCTCGCCGCGCTCGGCTATTCCGTGCTCGCGAGCGGCCAGAAGACCTACAACGGAGTAGCGCTGCTGTCGCGCTGGGCGTGCACCGAGGTCGTGACCGACATCCCGTGGCTCGAGGATCCCGCCCGCCGCGTGCTCGCCGCCACCACCGGCGGGCTGCGCGTCGTCAACCTCTATGTCCCGAACGGCCAGACGGTGGACTCGGACAAGTACCACTACAAGCTGCGCTGGCTTGCGGCGCTCGCCACCTGGCTGCGCGCTGAGCTCGCCGCCCATCATCGCGTGGTCGTCCTCGGGGACTTCAACATCGCGCCGGAGGACCGGGACGTGCACGACCCGGCTGCCTGGGCCGGCTCGGTGCACGTCAGCGAGCCGGAGCGGCGCGCGCTGCGTACGCTGCTGGACCTGGGACTCGTCGACGTATTCCGCTGCTTCGAGCAGCCCGCGGGAACCTACAGCTGGTGGGACTACCGCATGCTCGCCTTTCGACGCAACCACGGCCTGCGCATCGACCTGCTGCTCGCGAACCGCGCGTTCGCCACGGCCTGCACCGCCTGCGTGGTCGACCGCGAGCCACGCCGCGCCGTGCGCCCTTCGGATCATGCGCCGGTCATCGCCGAGTTCTCCGCCGAGGCTCCGGCACTGTCGCCGTCCGCAGACGCCTCCAATGGCGGAACCCATTGAAACGGAAGGGTTATTTACCATTTCTCCGGAGCTGATGGCTCAAAAAGTGTGCGCGGCGTCGTGGTGAGCGGAGGCTGCAACTCACTAGACTCTGCGGCAGTTAAAGCCGACGCGAGGCCTCTTCGGGGAGGGCCACATCAACTCGTCCTTCACGGCACCTCGTGCGACCATGCTCAACACCCGGCGCAGCGATTTCGACGTTACCAACACGGTGCAGGTAAGCTCGCCGCGCGCGGTGCTCGAGGCCGTTTCGGCTCTCTACCGCCCCACCTGGCCCGGGTTGTCGCTCGAGCCGGTGGAGCGCGCCTTCGAGCACTTCGAGCGGCTGTTCGCGGGCGAGATCCCCGGATTCCATGGCGTCGACACCGTCTACCACGACCGCCAGCACACCCTCGACATCACGCTGGCGCTCGCGCGGCTGATCGTCGGTTACGAGCGGCAGCAGCCCGCAGACGCGCGCCTCGGCGGCGCCCGCGCCATCGTCGGACTCGTCACGGGACTGTTCCACGATGTCGGCTACCTGCGCCGCACGGACGAGCGGGAATCGCGCAACGGCGCCGAGTTCACCCGCGTGCACGTCTCGCGCGGCGCGCGTTTTCTCGAGGAATATCTGCCGGTGCTCGGCTTCGGAGCCTGGGTGCCGGTGGCGACCGAGATCATCCACTTCACCGGCTACGAGGTGCCGTTCGCGCAGATCGAGGCGAAGCTCTCCGACCGGCGCGACGTGCTGGTCGGCCATCTGCTCGGCACCGCCGACATGATCGCGCAGATCGCCGACCGCTGTTACCTGGAGAAATGCCGCGATCGCCTCTACGCCGAGTTCGTCCTGGGCGGGGTGGCGCTGCCCTTCTCCGGGGGCTACCGGCAGGTGAAATACGCCTCGGGACTCGACCTGCTGCGGCAGACGCCGGAGTTCATCGAAGAAACCAGAGGCAACCGCCTCGACCGGGATTTCGGCGCGGCCTACCGCTACCTCGAGATCCTCTACGGTGGCCGCAATCCCTACATCGAGGCGATCGACCGCAACGTCGAGTATCTGCGACAGGTGCTGCGCAGCGAGAACTGGCAGCTGCTGCGGCGGCGGCCGCCGATCTTCGCGGCGGTCGAGGACCCGATGGGCACCATGCGCAATCTGATGCTCGGATATATAAAGAGAGTCTGGGCCAACTACTGAAGGGCTTCCGGTGGCGTCAGCCCCGGGGCGGCGAGTAAGATGAATCCCCACAATGCAGGGGATCCTGTCCGTGAGCCAGCCGGCTCCCCGGACAGGCACGAAAAGGGTGACCGCCGCCACTTTCAAGTTCCGCTACGCGGGTGCCGCGTTTCTCACCGCGCTGCTCGCCGCGGCCGCGGTCGCGGCGCTCCTCGCACTGCGCCACCAGGCCGACACCTCCGCGCTCAGCACTCTCGCGGAAGCTGCGGCCCGCGAGCGCGTCGGCGCCGAGCTCCAGGCGCGCGCCCATAGCATCGCCGCTCACGCCGCTGATTCGGTGGCCGGCGCGGTGCGCGCCGGGGACACGGCCGGGATCGCCCGGCGCCTGCAGCCCTTTATCGACGATCCCACGGTCGCCGCCGTCGCGGTCGCCAACGGCCTGGGGGGGACGCTCTACTCGTGGGAGCGCGGCACGCCGCCCGCCCCCGGAACCCAGAGCGCTGTGGTCACGGCGCCGGTACGCCTCATGGTCGAGAGCTTCCCCGGCGCGACGACTCCCGAGACGCTCGCGCAGCTCACTCTCACGCTCGAGCAGGCAGCCCCGGCGGCCGGCGTGCCGCTCGCCGGGCAGCTGGCCGCGGCCGGTGCCTCGCGCAGCAGCCTCACCTGGTGGCTGGTGCTGGTGCTGGCGACGGGCGGCGGCGTGGCCGCGGCGCTGCTCGCGTGGCGCGCGCTGCACGAGCTCCAGCGACCGGTCGAGTCGCTCATCAAGAGCGCCGACCGCATCGCCGTCGGCGACTACACGCGCCCGGTCGACGTGGATGCGCAGGATTCGCTCGCCGGACTCGAGCAGGCCTTCGAGCGCATGCGCGGGAAGCTCCGCCAGTCGACCATCAGCAAGAACTACCTGCACAGCATGCTGAACAGCATGACGGATGCGGTGTTCGTCACCTCTCCCGACGGAGTCATCAGGCTCGCCAACTCCGCCGCCTGCAAGCTGCTCGGCTTCAGCGAGGAGGAGCTGGTCGGCCGCGGCATCCCCTCGATCCTCGAGGAGCGCGAGCGCGCCGGCTTCGACCTGCTGCAGGCCGCCCAGGAGACGCGCGAGACCGTGGTGCGCACGCGCAGCGGCCAGACCATCCCGGTGGCACTCACCGGCTCGGTGATCGCCAGCGACGATCCGCAGTTCCAGGGCAACATCTTCGTGGCGCGCAACATCACCGACCGCAAGCGCGCCGAGCGCCGCATCCGCTACCTGGCCCGCTACGACGCGCTCACCAAGATCCCGAACCGCATGCAGTTCTACCACGTGCTGCAGCAGACCATCGCGCGCGCGCTGCGCTCGGGGCAGATCGTGGCGGTGCTGTACCTCGACATGGACCGCTTCAAGGAGGTCAACGATACCTTCGGGCACGGTGCCGGCGACCGCGTGCTGGAGGTGCTGGCGGAGCGCCTGACACGCGCCGTGCCCAAGGAGACCGTGGTCGGCCGGCTCGCCGGGGACGAGTTCGCGCTGTGCGTCGACGGGCTGCCGGCGGACGCCGACAACCGCGGCCCGATCGCGCAGCTCTCGCGCGCGATCCTCACCGAGGTCAGCCGCCCGTTCCAGCTGAACCAGCAGGAGATATTCCTGACCGCGAGCCTCGGCATCGCCTTCTGTCCGCGCGACGCCGAGAACGTCATCGACCTGATCCGCAACGCGGATGCCGCCATGTACTACTCCAAGCAGAACGGCGGCAACACCTTCGCCTTCTATTCGCCGGAGATGAATGCCGCGGCGGTCGAGCGGCTGATGCTCAAGAGCAAGCTGCGCCGCGCGCTGGAGCGCGACGAGCTGGAGATCCGCTACCAGCCCAAGGTGGACCTGCGCAACGGACGCATCATCGGCGCCGAGGCGCTGCTGCGCTGGCGGCTGCCCGGCCACGGCGACATCCCGCCGTCGCAGTTCATCCCGCTCGCCGAGGAGACCAATCTGATCCTCGATATCGGCGAGTGGGTGCTGAACCGCGTGTGCATGGACTACCGCCAGATGCAGAGCGAAGGCGGTGATCCGGGACGCATTTCACTCAATCTGTCCCTGAAGCAATTGCGCCAGGCGAGCTTCATCCTGCGCTGCCGCTCGGTGTTCCGCCGCCACGGAGTGTCCCCGACCGCCTTCGAGCTGGAGATCACCGAGACCACGCTGATGGCGGACGCGCAGCGCACCGTACGCCTCCTCGATGAGCTGTTCGCGATGGGACTGCACCTGTCGATCGACGATTTCGGCACCGGCTACTCGTCACTGTCGGCGCTGCAGCAGTTCCCGATCGGCACGCTGAAGATCGACCAGTCGTTCGTGCGCGATGCGAGCGAGGACGCCGGCGATGCCACCATCGTGCGCACCATCATCGAGATGGGGCGCTCGCTCGGCATGGAGGTGATCGCCGAGGGCGTCGAGTCGCGCGCCCAGCTCGAGTTCCTGCGACGCAACGCCTGCCTCTACGCCCAAGGGCGGCTGTTCGGCGAGCCCTGCACGGCCGCCGAGCTGCTCGCACTCCTCGCCCGCCAGGCGGCCGGCACCCTGCCGTTCGCGCATCTGCTGCGCCGGAGCGAGGAAGCGGCGGCACCCCGCTCGGCCTGACGTCGGGCGCTTCAGTGCGCCGTGGTCGTCGCGCCGCGCGCGGCAAAGGCGCGCGTGGCTTCGGCCGCCTGAGCCGACAGCGAGACGAGCGCCGTGCTGCTCGCGGTCTCGAAAGCCGCGATCACCTCGCTCATGCGGTCACCGGCCGCCGCAGCGCTCCCCGCGGCGACGAAACTCGCCATCAGATCCCGCCCCCGGCGCCCACCGAGCGTGCAGTCGAGCACCACCTCGACCTGGGGCGCGGATCTCCCCGCGCTGTAGTCGGCCTCGAAGCGCCGCACCGAGATCGAGAGCAGGTACTCGGCAGGGAAGGGGCTGCCCGAGTCCTGCACCGACTGCCAGTCGCCCGAGGCGCGCAGCGTTTCGACCGCCAGCGCCTCGACCACGTCCGGCAGCGGCGCCGGCCAGCGGCTGCCGAGGTAGAAGTTCATGCGGTGATCGGCCTGCACGAGAATGATGTGCGGGCCGTCCAGCCCCGGGGCCGCGGCCGGATGCGCGACCTGGAGCGAGCCGAGCACGGCCGCGGGCGCAGTCGCGGTGGCGCCCGCTGTCGCGGCGCCGGCGGCTCCGGCCGCCGGAGCGCGCAGCACGTAGGTCTGCTCGGGCTTGGCGTCGCTATGAAAGAGGTTGGTACAGGCCCCTGCCCCAGCGAGCGAGATCGCCAGGGCCGCGGCCAGTGGCGGCGCCACCCGTGTCAGGCGCGGCCGCCTCATCGCGGGATCTCCACGCCGCGCTGCGGCGGCTGATAGAGGAGCTGCGCCGGGTTCTCGCGCAGGCTGTTGGAGAGCTCGCGGATATCACGCGCCGCCGCGCGGCCCTCGCGCACGAAACGCTCGATCTCCGGCAGCCCCTCGCGGGTGAAGGCGCGGATGTCCTGGCGGTTCTCGGCGACCGCCTGCTCGAGCTGACCGGTGGCGCTCGCGAGGTTGTCGGCGATGGTGCGCATGCGCTGCGCGGCGGCGCGGACGTCCGGATCCACGCTCGCGAGCATCCCGTGCGCGATACCCGCGGTAGAGGCGAGCTCGGAGCTCGCACCCCGGAGCTCGGCGATGAGCGTGTTGAGATCGTGCAGCGTGCGCGGCAGGCTCGCGGAGGCCTTGTCGAGGTTGCCGACGGCGGAGCCCACCGCGGCGATGTTCTCATCGCTCAGCAGGCGGTTGGCGCGGTTGGCCAGCGTCGCGGCGGTGGCCACCAGCTCGGGCAACCCCGCGAGGAACACGTCGAATCCCGAGGGCGCCGAGCGGATCACCGGATAGTGCAGGCTCGCCACGGGCGGGGCCAGCTTGCCGCTGCGGTCCTCGCTGAGATCGACGTACAGCAGGCCCGTCACCCCCTGCAGGTTCAGCTGCGCCACCGTGTGCTCCGACACCGGCGTGCTCGAGTCGATGTCGACGATCACTTCGGCGCGGCTCGAGTCGCGCGGATCGATGCGCAGGTCATTGACACGCCCCACCGGCACGCCGAGATAGCGCACCGCCGCGCCTTTCTCCAGTCCGCTGACGCTGCCGGTGAAATAGATCTCGTAGCGGTTGTAATCACGGTGCTCGCGCGTGTCGGAATACCAGTAGACGAACAGCCCACCGGCCAGTGTCACCAGCAGCACGAACGCGCCGACGGCGGCGTAGTTGGCCTCACGCTCCATGCAGGGCTCCAAGGCGCGCGCGCGCCCGCTCGCCGTGGAAGTAGGCCTGGATCCACGGGTGCGGGTAGTCGACGATGCCTTCCAGCGTATCGGACTCCATGCGCCTGTCCACGATCACCCCGACACGATTGCAGGTACGGAAGATGCTGTCCAGATCGTGCGTGATCATGACGATGGTGAGCTTCAGGTGCTGCTGCAGGTACAGCACCAGGTCGTCGAAGGCGGCCGCGCTCACCGGGTCCAGGCCCGAGGTGGGCTCATCGAGAAACAGCAGCTGCGGATCGAGCGCCAGGGCGCGCGCCACCGCCGCGCGCTTCACCATGCCGCCGGAGAGCTGCGCGGGGTACTTGCCGGCCGCATCCGCCGGCAGCCCCACCAGGCGGATCTTGAGCAGCGCCAGCCCGTCGAGCGCCGCCGGCGGGAGCTGCAGGTGCTCGATCATCGGCAGCTGCACGTTCTCGAGCACGGTCAGTCCCGAGTACAGCGCCCCCTGCTGGAAGGCGACGCCGTAGCCGGCCTTGATGGGCCGCAGCTCCTCTTCGGAAAGACGCGTGATGTCGCTGCCGTGGATACGCACCGTGCCGGCGGCCGGGCGCTGCAGTCCGAGGATCGTGCGCAGCAGCACCGACTTGCCCGAGCCCGAGCCGCCGACGATGCCGAACACCTCGTCGGCGTGCACCTGCATGTCGAGGCCGTCATGCACCAGCTGGCGGCCGAAGCGGTTCACCAGCCCGCGAACTTCCACCACCGGCTCCATCAGAATTGCATCTTCATGAACAGCACCGCGAACAGGGCATCTGCCAGGATCACCAGAAAGATCGCCTGCACTACCGCCACGGTCACCAGATGCCCGAGCACGCGCGCCGAGCCGCGCACCTGCATGCCGCGATAGCAGCCGGCGAAAGCGATGACCAGCGCGAACACCGGCGCCTTGATGATCCCAACCCAGAAAGTGCTGGGCGAGATCGCGTAGTTGACCCGGTTCACGTACTGGGTGAGGGGCATGTCGAGGAGGTAGCGGCACAGCAGCGCCCCGCCGCTGATGCCAATGAGATCTGCCAGGATGGTGAGCAGCGGCAGCGCAATCGCCAGCCCGAGCAGGCGCGGCACGACCAGCAGCTCGATCGGATCGGCACCCGTGGCGGTGAGCGCGTCCACCTCCTCGTTGAGCCTCATCGAGCCGAGCTCGGCTGCGAAAGCGCTGCCCGAGCGCCCGGCGACGATGATCGAGGTGAGCAGTACCCCGAGCTCGCGCAGCACGCCGATCGTCACCAGGTCGACTACATAGATGTCGGCGCCGAGCCCGCGCAGCTGCTGCGCGCTCAGGTAAGCGAGGATGACGCTGATCAGGAAAGCGATGAGCGCCACGATCGGCATGGCCGTGATGCCGGTGTCGTAGACGTGGCGCACGACCGAGATGGGCCGCAGCCGCCGCGGATGCGCCAGGCTCGCCGCAAAGGTGGTGCAGGTGCGGCCGAGAAACGCGAGTCCATGGACCAGATCGCGAGCCGAGCGGACGACGTAGCGGCCGATGGCAACCAGCGCGCGGTCGGCCGGCTCCGGGGCAGCGGCGGCGGCCGGTGAGACGGCCCCGGCGGGCTCCTCCGCGAGGGTCTGCTCGATCAGACGCAGCAGGTCCGGCGGGGTGCCGCGGAAGCTGACCTCGACACCGGCGCGGCGCGCGCGCCTGACGAAGCCACCGAGGGCCCAGGCCCCCGAGAGATCCAGCTCCGTGATGCCATCGGTGGCTACGCGCACCCGGGGCGCCGAGGACAGGTCGACCGCGGCGAGCGCCGTCTCGATCGCGGCGACTTCGCGCGCGCGCCACGCGCCCGTCAGCTCGAGCTCCAGGCCCTCGGCCGTACGCCGGACCTCGACGGCCTGTGCTCTCGGAACCGTTGCTGCCATCGCGGCCCTGTCGCCCGTCTGGAGATGGCGATCATAAGCGCGATCCCTCGGAGTGGGCGAGTCGAGCCATGGGCTGGCCGGCGCGCGCCGCCACGGGCGGCGCGCGCCATATCAGTCAGGTATCGTCGCGGTAGCGGCGGACGCGCGCGGCCGCGTAGGCCAGCGCGACCGCGGCGATCACCCCGAGCCACAGGTCGATGTCGGTGAACGCGCTGCGGACGTTGAACGTGTCGAGCACCACGCCTACCGGGGGCAGCTCCTTGAAGTTGGCGAACACGTGCTCGTGTCCGAGCCAGAGCTTGTGCCAGATCCCGTTGGTCCGGTAACGCTCGAAGTTCCAGATGTAGTGAGTGCCGAGTCCGATGCGCTCGACGATCGGCGCCACGGTGGTCACGAGCGTTGCCCACAGGACCGGGCTGCGCCGCGCCCAGGCCGAGAGCAGCAGCACCGCGGCGCCGACCGGCGCATACCACAGCACGCCGAGCGCCACGGTCATGAGCAGCACTACCTCCGTGCGCAGCCACTCGTACGTGCTCCAGCTGAGCGCGCCGGGGACACGTACCGTCAGGACCGCGCCGAACAGCAGGTTTCCGGCGGTCGCGAGCACGAACACTCCGAGCGGCACGACCACGGTCGCGACCAGGAGCTTGGAGGCGACGGTGAGCTCGTCCGACACCGGCAGCGACTTCCAGAAGAGGATGCTGCGGTCCTTGCGCTCGGAGTACAGGCAATCGAGCAGATAGAAGCCGGCGACGATCGACACCACCATGAAGAGCGGCAGGGCGAGCGCCCACTGCACGATGGTGAAGAGCGCCACTTTCTGCTGCGCGCTGAGCAGCTGCTCCGGGAGGTCCATGTTGATGCGGCCGATGACCACGGATACGAGCAGTACGGCCTCCACCGCGAGCGGCGCGATCCACAGCGAGCGATGCTCCCACAGCTCGCGGCGCACCAGCATGACGAGCACATCGAGCGGGCCGGCGCGGCGCAGGAGCGCGCCGGCGGGTGCCATGGCTGCGGCGTTGGCGTTCATATGAGTGCTGCCCCGCAGCTGGCGAACATGAGGAAGGTGGCGGCCGCGAGCACTCCCGCGGTCAGGAGCGGCGCCACCCAGGGGGCGGAGCGCTCCCACGGAGGGCGCGGCGCGGCGCGGCGCGGCGGATCGCGGGCGAGTTCCAGGTGGTGGCTCATGGGGTCGAGGCTCCCTGCATCTTGGCCACGAACAGATCGGCGATGGAGGGCGTGCGCAGCTCGCCGAAGGCAGCGAGCTCGGCCGCGGTGTGCCCCTCGAAGAACATCGCCACCCGACCGAAAACTTCCCGTTCGTAGAACGGGCGCAGCGCGCGCACCGCGGCGGCCTGCTCGGAGCTCACGGTGAGCTGCTGGTAGCGGCCGCCGAGCTCCTCGACCGGCGAATTGAGCGTCAAGCGCCCGTGGCTGATGAAGATGACGTCGGTGAAGAGCTGCTCCACCTCCTCCACCTGGTGAGTGGTGAGGAGGATGGTGCGCTCCTTGTCGTAGTAGTCGTTGAGCAGCGTGTCGTAGAACTGGCGGCGATACAGCAGATCGAGCCCGAGCGTCGGCTCATCGAGCACCAGGAGCCGTGCGTCGATCGCCAGGATCAGCGCCAGGTGCAGCTGCGTCACCATGCCCTTGGAGAGCTGGCCGACGCGGCTCGACAGCTTGATGTCCGTCTTGCTCAGGAAATTCTCGGCGATGCTGCGGTCGAAGCGCGGGTGCACGTGCTCGACGAACTCGACCGCCTGGGCGACGCGCAGCCAGCGCGGCAACACGGCCACGTCGGCGATGAAACACACGTCGCGCATGAGCTCATCGCGCTGCGAGCGCGGGTCGAGCCCGAGCACGCGCAGCTCCCCCGCGAAGGAGGTGAGGCCCAGGATCGCCTTGAGCGCGGTGGTCTTGCCGGCGCCGTTGGGGCCGATGAGCCCGACGATGCGGCCCGGCTCCACGCTGAAGCTCACCGAGTCCAGCGCGTGCGTCGCGCCATAGGACTTCTTGAGGCCGCGTGCTTCAATTACCGCTGTCATCTTGCTCCCCTTTGGCGGGCGCGGCCGGGAAAGGCGCCGCGGGGGCGGCGGCTCCGGCGCGCAGCAGCTCCTCGCCCGAGAGGCCGAGGCGCTGGATGGTCGCGTAGACCTTCGGCCACTCGTCCTCGAGAAAGCGCTGCCGCTCGTCCTTCATGAGCGCCTTGCGTGCCCCTAAGCTCACGAACATGCCGCGGCCCCGGCGTTTCTCGACCAGCTGCTCGTCCACCAGCTGCTGGTAGCCCTTGAGCACCGTCAGCGGATTGAGGCGAAAGTCCGCGGCGACGTTGCGTACCGAGGGCAGCGGGTCTCCTTCCTTCAGGACGCCCTCGAGGATCATGGCTACCACGCGGTCCCTCAGTTGCCGGTAGATCGGCAGGCTGTTGTCCCATTGCGGATCCATGATGGCCGTCGTGAGCGTCTCGGTGGACAAGGAAGCTGTTTCGGGAGGCTAGCGAACTAATCTACCAAAACGGCCGGCTCGGGCTTGCCGAACCAGGACGGCGTGGACGCGTGAGCGATGCTGATCATCTCGGGCTGCGTGCCCGGAACAACCGCGGTCGACTCGACGAAGGCCATGGTGCAGACGACGCAGATCAGGGCGGCGGCGGCGGCACTGGTAACATTCCGATACACGGTCTCGATGGCGTTCATGATGGTCTCCTCTCTTGCTTCTGCTCTCTCCGGCTCCCTGCACCATGCAGGTCGCGCTCCTTGGTGATGTACTCTAGTACAACACTACCTGAGTGTCAAGCTATTTCAGTAGATGACCTGGAGCGGTTAGGTAAAAGGGGGCTCGGGGCCTCGAAACCGGGGTCTCAGGGGGGGCCGCCAGAGCGCCGATACCGTTTTGCCAGGCTGGCCGGCGCGCACAGGCTAGAATTTCCGGCTCGTCTTCCCCTCGGCGCAGAGAAAGATCCGCATGAAACCCGCTGTGAATGTCGCGATCACCGGAGCCGCCGGGCAGATCGGCTACGCGCTCGCCTTCCGCGTCGCCTCCGGGGCGCTGCTCGGCCCCGACACGCGCGTGAGGCTGCACCTGCTCGAGATCAGCGCGGCGCTAGGGGCACTCCAGGGCGTGCTGATGGAGCTCAACGACTGCGCCTTCCCGACACTCGCGAGCGTCAGTGCGAGCGACGATGCCAGCGTCGCATTCCGGGACTGTCAGATAGCCATGCTGGTCGGCGCGCGGCCGCGCGGACCCGGCATGGAGCGCAAGGATCTGCTGCTCGCGAACGCGCAGATCTTCTCCGCGCAGGGCAAGGCCCTGAATGCCGTCGCCGACCGCAACGCGCGCGTGCTGGTCGTCGGCAATCCCGCCAACACCAACGCGCTCATCACCATGCACAACGCGCGCGAGCTCAATCCGCGCAACTTCACCGCCATGACGCGTCTCGATCACAACCGCGCGGTGGCGCAGCTCGCCGCGAAGACCGGCGCGCAGGTGACGGATGTCCGCCGCATGACCATCTGGGGCAATCACTCCGCCACGCAGTACCCCGACCTGAGGCACGCGCTGGTGCGGGGTGAGAGTGCGCCGGCGCTCGTCGGCCGCCAGTGGATCGAGGAGACCTTCATTCCGGCCGTGCAGCAGCGCGGTGCCGCCGTCATCAAGGCGCGCGGGGCTTCCTCGGCCGCCTCGGCGGCATCCGCCGCCATCGACCACGTGCACACCTGGGTGCACGGCACGGCTGAGAACGACTGGGTGAGCATGGCGATCCCGTCCGACGGCAGCTACGGCATCGCCGCCGGCGTCATCTACTCCTATCCGGTCACGATCGCGAACGGCGAGTACCGCATCGTCCCGGGCCTCGACATCGACGAGTTCAGCCGCCGGCGCATGGACTTGACCCACGCGGAGCTCCGCGAGGAGCGCGACGGAGTGAAGAACCTGCTCGGCTGACAAGGAGGCCAGCGATGCTCGGTGCGATCGTCTCGCTATTGGTAGTGGTGGCCGCCGCCTACGCGGTCACCCAGGTCGGGGGCGTCATCACGCTCGCGTTCATCGCCGCGGTGCTGTTTCTCGCCTACCGGCGACTGTCGCTGCTGTCTTTCACGGTCACCTTCACCGTGCTGCTCGCCGTCTACACGACGCTTGGAGCCCCGGCGGGCATCTGGAAGGGCCTCTTGTGGGTGCTGCTCGCGGGACTGTGGCTGCTCAACGTGCGGCCGCTGCGCAAGGCGCTCATCACCCGTCCCTTCCTGGCCGCCTATCTCAAGCTCCTGCCCTCGATGTCGCAGACCGAGAAGGAGGCGCTCGAGGCGGGCACGGTGTGGTGGGACGGGGAGCTGTTCACCGGCGCGCCGGATTGGCGCAAGCTCCTCGCCTCCAGGCCGCCGCGCCTCTCGGACGCCGAGCAGGCCTTCCTCGACGGCCCGTGCGAGGAGCTGTGTCGGATGCTCGACGAGTGGCACATCACTCACGAGCTCGGCGACCTGCCCCCCGAGGTGTGGGCCTTCCTGAAGGCTCGCGGCTTCTTCGCGATGATCATCCCGAGGAAATACGGCGGTCTCGAGTTCTCGGCCTTCGCGCACTCGTGCGTGCTGGCGAAGATCTCGAGCCGCAGCCCCACCACCGCCTCGACGGTCGCGGTGCCGAACTCGCTCGGGCCGGCGGAGCTGCTCAACCACTATGGCACCGAGGAGCAGAAGAACTACTACCTGCCGCGCCTCGCCCGCGGCGAGGAAGTGCCGTGCTTCGCACTCACCGGCCCGCGCGCCGGCTCCGATGCCGCCTCCATTCCCGATACCGGAGTGGTGTGCCGCGGCACCTGGCGCGGCACCGAGGTGGTGGGCCTCAAGCTCAACTTCTCCAAGCGCTACATCACGCTCGCGCCGGTCGCGACCGTCGTCGGGCTCGCCTTCCGCATGTTCGATCCGGACAAGCTCCTAGGTGCCAAGACCGACATCGGCATCACCTGCGCGCTCATTCCGCGCAACACCCCCGGGGTCTCCATCGGGCGGCGGCATTTCCCGCTCAACGTTCCCTTCCAGAATGGGCCCATCGAGGGACGCGACGTGTTCGTGCCGCTGGACTTCATCATCGGCGGACCCGCCATGGCCGGCAGCGGCTGGCGCATGCTGGTCGAGCAGCTCTCCGTCGGCCGCTGCATCTCGCTGCCCTCCAACACCACCGGGGCGGCCAAGGCGGGCGTGTGGGCCACCGGCGCCTACGCGCGCATCCGCTCGCAGTTCAATACGCCGGTGGGGAAATTCGAGGGCGTCGAGACCGTGATCGCCCGCATGGTGGGCCTTACCTACACCATGGACGCGGCGCGCTCGGTAACCGCGGGCGCGATCGACGGCGGCGAGAAGCCCTCGGTGCCCTCCGCGATGCTCAAGTATCACGTCACCGAGATGGGCCGCCAGGTCGGCAACGACGCGATGGACGTGCACGGCGGCAAGGGCATCATGCTGGGACCCAAGAACTATCTCGGGCGCGGCTACCAGATCACTCCGGTCGCCATCACCGTCGAGGGCGCCAACCTCCTCACCCGCAACCTCATCATCTTCGGCCAAGGCGCCATTCGCTGCCATCCGTTCGTGCTGCGGGAGATGAACGCGGCGCGCAATCCCGACCGCGCCGCCGGCGTCGACGCGTTCGATCGCGCGCTGTTCGGGCATATCGGCTTCACCCTCTCGAACGCGGTGCGCTCCTTCATCATGGCCCTGACCCACGCGCGCTTCACCCGCGCCCCGGTCGCGGGCGACACGGCGCGCTACTACCAGCACATCGTGCGCTTCAGCGCCTCGTTCGCCTTCGCGGTCGATGTGGCGATGCTCACCCTCGGCGGCTACCTCAAGAAGAAGGAGGGTCTGTCGGCGCGGCTCGGCGACGTGCTCTCCTCGATGTACCTCGCTTCGATGGTGCTCAAGCATCACGAGAACCAGGGGCGGCGCGCCGAGGATCTGCCCATCGTCGAGTGGGCCTGCCGCAATCTCCTCTACTACGCGCAGGAGCAGCTGCACGGCTTCCTGCGCAATTTCCCCAATCGCGCGCTGGCCGCCGTGATGCGCGGCCTGATCTTCCCGCGCGGCCTCATCTATTCTGCGCCGGGCGACCGGCTGGGTCACCGCGTGGCCGCGCTCGTGACCGCGCCGACCGAGGCGCGTGACTGGCTCTGTCACGGCATCTACCGCACGCTCGAGCCGCGCAATCCCCTCGGCCTGCTGCAGGAGGCCATGGTGCTCGCCGGACAGCTCGAGCCGCTCGTGAAGCGCATCCGCGTCGAGGGAGTCAAGACCGGCAAGATCACGGCGCTCGAGCTTCCCGGCCAGATACAGCAGGCGCAGAGCGCCGGCATCGTCTCCGAGACCGAGGCGGCGGCGCTGCGCGAGTACGACCGCAAGACGATGGATCTCATCAACGTCGACGACTTCGCCTCCGAGGAGCTCGGCATCAGGGCGCAACCGCTCGAGGCGCAGCCGGCCGCCAGTCAGCCGCGGCCCCACGTCGCATGAGCACGGGGGCGGCCGCCGCCGTGCCGCCGGATGCGGCCAGCGCGGCGCAGACCGCCACCACGGAGCCTGCGGCCGCCGTGCCGGTGGCCACGGTGCCGCGCTGCGACAACTGCGGCGCGAGCGTTCCAGGCCGGTACTGCGGCCACTGCGGGCAGCGTCTCGAGCCGCCGCTGCACTCGCTGTGGCACTTCGCACAGGTGGCGACCGAGGACCTCACCCATGCCGACTCGCGGCTGTGGCGCACGCTGTGGGCGCTGCTTTTCAAGCCCGGCTTCCTCACGCGCGAATTCCTCGCCGGCCGGCGCGCCCGCTACCTGCCGCCGGTGCGGCTCTACCTCGTGCTGTCGGTGGCGTTCTTCCTGCTGGCCGTCGCGACCCACAAGCAGCCAGAGGTGCTGCAGCTGTCCACGTCGGACAGCGGCGTGCCGAAATCCGCGCGCGTGATGCCGCTCGGTGAGCCAGGCCTCGAGACCACCCCCGCGCGGCCCGGCGAGACCAGGGAGCAGCGTGCCGCGCGCGAGTGCGCCATGATCAGCTACGAGGGCCCGTGGGCGGCGACCCTGCGACCGGCGATGCAGCGGGCGTGTCTCAGGATCCGCGCCGACAACGCGCGCTCGCTCATGGATGCCTTCCGGCACAATCTGCCGCGTGCCATGTTCGTATTCTTGCCGCTGATCGCCGCGCTCATGATGTTGCTCTACTGGCGACCGCGGCATTACTACGTCGAGCACCTGCTGCTGCTGGTGCACAACCATGCGTTCGTGTTCCTGGTGGTGCCGCTCGGCTGGGTCGCGGGGGCACTGCTGCCGTCTGCCGCCAACTGGGTGAACCTGGCGCTGTTCCTGTACGTCGTCTGGTACGTGTACCGCTCCATGCGCACGATGTACGGCCAGGGCCGGGCGCTCACGATTGCCAAGATGACCCTGCTGGCGTTCTGCTATTTCGTCTTCGGCATGCTGATGTTCGTGCTCAACTTCGCCTACAGCGCACTCACGCTGGAGTAACCAGGAAGGAGTCCGTCATGCGTACCCTGCTCACTGCCGCCTTGATCCTCGCCGCGCCGCTGGCGCTCGCCCAGGAGCGCACGCCCTCGCCGCCCGGTGCCGAGGCCTACATCATCAGCCCCAAGGACGGCGCCAGGGTGACGAGCCCGGTCACGGTGCAGTTCGGCCTGAAGGGCATGGGCATCGCGCCCGCCGGGGTGAAGTTCGACAACACCGGACACCATCACCTGCTCGTCGACAGCGATCCACCCGCGAACCTCGGCGCGCCGCTCCCGGCGACCGACAAGCTGCTGCACTTCGGTAAGGGCCAGACCGAGACATCGTTGACGCTTCCGCCCGGCAAGCACACCCTGCAGCTCGTGCTCGGCGACCAGAGCCACGTCCCGCACGATCCGCCGGTGATCTCGAAGAAAATTACCATTACCGTCGTCGCGAAATGAGCCCCTGAGCGCTCCATGAGCCGCGCGGTCCTGCACGTCGACATGGACGCGTTCTATGCGTCCGTGGAGCAGCACGACAACCCGGCGATTGCCGGGCAGCCGGTCATCGTCGGCTGGACCGGAGGCCGGGGTGTCGTGACCGCCGCGAGCTACGAGGTGCGCCCTTTCGGGGTGCGCTCGGCGATGCCGATGCGCACCGCGCTGAAGTTATGCCCGCAGGCGATCTGCGTGCGCCCGCGCATGGCGCGCTACCAAGAGGTCTCGCGCACCGTGTTCGGCGTGTTCCGCGAGGTCACGCCGCTCGTCGAGGGGCTGTCCCTCGATGAGGCGTTCCTCGACGTCACCGCCAGCCAGGAGCTCCTGGGCGGCGCGGTCGAGATCGCACGCCGCATCAAGCTTCAGATCCGCGAGCGCACCGGACTCACCGCCTCGGTGGGCGTCGCGCCCAACAAGCTAGTGGCGAAGATCGCCTCCGACCTCGCGAAGCCCGATGGGCTCACGGTCGTGGAGGCCTCAAGGGTGCGCGAGATGCTCGATCCGCTCTCGGTGCGCCGGCTTCCCGGCCTCGGACGCAAGACCGGCGAGCGGGTCGAGGCGGCGGGCATACGCACGCTCGGTGAGCTGCGCAGCGCGCCGGATGCGGTGCTGTGGCCGCTGTTCGGCCGCTACGCCGCCTGGGTGCGCGAGCGCGCCTCCGGCGTCGACGAGCGGCCGGTGCTGCCGGATGTCGAGGAGAAGTCGCTCTCCGCCGAGGATACCTTCGAGAAGGACATCGATGACCCGCGCGCGCTGCAGACGCAGCTGGCGCGGCTGGCCGACCTCGCAGGCGCGCGGCTGCGCAGCCGCGAGCTGGTCACCGCCTGCGTCGGCGTGAAGATCCGCCGCCACGACTTCTCGACCTTCACGCGGCAGCGCGCCATCGCACCGGCCACCAGCGCCGGCCGCGTCATCACCGGCGTCGCGGCCGAGCTCCTCGAGCGCTGGCTGCGCTCGCACCCGGGAGCGAAACTTCGCCTGCTCGGCGTGGTCCTCACGGAGCTCAGGCCCGCTTCCCAGCTCGGGCTGTTCGAGGATCTGCGCCGCGCGCACGCGATGGATGCGGCGCTCGACGAGGTGCGCGCGCGCTTCGGCGCGCGGGCGCTGCGCCGGGGAAGCACCATCGAGTAGCATCGGGTCCATGTATCTCAAGTTCTTCGGCCTGAACGAGAAGCCGTTCGCGATCACGCCCGATCCGCGCTACCTCTACCTGAGCGAGCGCCACGCCGAGGCCCTGGCGCACCTCATGTACGGCATCAACGAGGCCGGTGGCTTCGTGCAGCTGACGGGCGAGGTGGGTACCGGCAAGACCACCATCGTGCGCTCGCTGCTCGCGCAGGCGCCGAAGGACGCCGAGATCGCCCTCATCCTCAACCCCAAGATGACCGCAGCGGAGTTCCTGCTGACGATCTGCGAGGAGCTCGGCATCGACGTGCCGGAAGGCTCGCGCCAGAGCCTGAAGGACCTGGTCGACATCCTCTCGGGCCGCCTGCTCGAGGCGCATGCGGCGGGACACCGCGTCGTGCTGGTGGTGGACGAGGCGCAGAATCTGTCGCCCGAGGTGCTCGAGCAGGTGCGGCTCCTCACCAACCTCGAGACTAACACGCAGAAGCTCCTGCAGATCATCCTCATCGGCCAGCCGGAGCTGCGGGAGCTGCTCGCGCGCAACGAGCTGCGCCAGCTCGCGCAACGCATCACCGGCCGCTATCACCTGGATCCCCTGTCGCGCGAGGAGACCACCGCCTACGTGCGCCATCGCCTGCGGGTCGCGGGCGCGACCACCGACATCCTGAGCTCCTGGGCGCTCGGCGAGGTGTACCGCCTGTCGCGCGGTGTGCCGCGGGTCATCAACGTCATCTGCGACCGCGCGCTCCTCGGCGCCTATTCGCTCGACCGGCACCGGGTCACCGGGGCTCTGGTGCACCGCGCCGCCGCCGAGGTGTTCGGACGAGGCTTCGCCGCGTACTGGCTGCCATGGGCGACCGCCGCCGCCGTCGCCGCGGTGCTGGCGGCGCTCACCGCGACGCTGTGGGCGTTCGGGCCCTGGAGCCTGGCCGCACACCCGGGCGCAGCGGCTGCCGTGAAGCCGGCAACCGCGGCTCTGGCCGCGGCGGCGGCCACGCCGGCCGCGGCTGTCAGCGCGTCACCTGCCGCGCCGACGCTCGCGCAGCTGCTGGCCGCCCACGCCGCCGAGACCGACACCGACAGCGCCTTCGGCAAGCTCTTTGAGCTCTGGGGCGCGAAGTACCAGCCGGGCGGCACCGACCCGTGCACCCAGGCGACCCGGGCGCACCTGGAATGCCTGGCGGAGCGCGGCTCCTTCGGCCAGCTGCGCCTCTACAACCATCCGGCGATCCTGATGCTGAGCGATGCGGGCGGCAGCAGCCACCAGGTGGTGATCACCGCTCTCGACGACGAGCACGCGCGGCTCGATCTCGGCGGCGCGCACGCGGTCGGCCTCGGCGAGTTGTCGCACTTCTGGCTGGGCGATTTCGTGATGCTGTGGCGCCCGGCCAGCTCGCCGGTCAAGTCGCTGTCGGCCGGGATGCGCGGGGCGGAGGTGCGCTGGTTGCGCCAGAGCCTCGAGCAGCTGGCGCACGTCGAGTCGAGCGCACCGGTGAGCGACGTCTTCGACGCCGAGCTCACCGGCCTGGTGCGCGATTTCCAGCGGCAGCATCAGCTGGCAGTGGACGGGATCGCCGGGCCGCAGACACAGATCGCGCTCGCCGGCGCGGTGGCGGGCCCCGGCGTACCGCTGCTGTCGACGGGCGATACTCACGGCGGGTGACCGATGTCGTTCATCCTCGACGCGTTGAAGAAATCCGAAAGCGACCGCCAGCGCCAGGGGGGACCTGCGCTCTTCGAAGTGAAGGTCGCCCCGCCGCGCCGTGTCCTGCCGGCGTGGGCGGTGGTGATCGCGGTGCTGTTTGTGGCGAATCTCGCCGTCGTGGGCTGGCTGCTGCTGCGGCACGGTACGCCCGCGGCCGAAGCCGCACCGGCGGCACGAGTACCGCCGCGCACGCAGGCGGAGCCGGCTCCCGCTCCGCCGGCAACCGTCCCGCCCACCGCTGTTGCGATGAATGCACCGGTCGCGCTCAACGCAGGAGCGGCGGCCGCGCCCGCGGTGAGCCCGGCGGTGCGCAGCGTCGCAACCCTCCCTGCCGCGGCACCGGCAGGCGCCGCACCGAGCGAGCCGCCGCCGAGCGCCGATGATCTTGCCCCGGCTGCCGAGCCACCCCCGTCCGGGAGCGTGGGCAAGGTCAAGCGCGCCACCGAGGCCGGCGTGCCGCTCTACCAGCAGCTGGCCGCCGCGCCCGGCACCCGGCTGCCGCAGCTGCGCCTCGATCTGCATGCCTATGCCGAGCACGCCCAGGACCGCTGGGTGCTCATCAATATGCACAAGCTGCGCGAGGGCGACTCGCTCGAGGGCGTGCGCGTCGAGCACATCACACCCGACGGCGCGGTGCTCTCTTACCAGGGATCGCAGTTCCTGCTCACGCGGGAATGAAGGCGGAGCCGCAGTGGCGGCAGTCCGCGTCAGTCCCGCGGCGCGTCCGCTCGGAACCGTTTCACACCTTGAACCAGTTCACAGAATGAGCTTCACAGAATCCGTAGGTCCGGGGCGACAGCGACGAGGTGCTGCGTCATCTTTCTTAAATGAGCGCGCATCCCACGCCACCGGCTCGTATGCTGGTCGTCGAGGACGACGTCCGCTATGCGGAATGGCTGCGCCACCACCTCGACGTGCTGTGTCCGCGCGCCAGTGTCAGCATGCTCAATCTGGCGGAGTTCGAGCGCTGGTGCAGCACTTTCTCCGGCCGTGACTGCGACCTGCTGATGCTCGGCTGCCGCTTCGGCACCAGCCCCGAGGATCCCAACTCGCCGGGGCTGGCGCTGCTGCGCCGCCTGCGCGACCAGCCCGCGGCCCCTGCCGTGATTGCGATCGCCGAGGACGGCAACGAGCTCACCGCGGTGCGTGCCCTGCAGCTCGGCGCCCTGGACTACCTGCCGAAGAAGCTGCTGACGCCCGAGCGACTGAGCACCGCGGTACGCGTGGCGCTGCGGCGCGTCGAGCGGCGCGTGGCGCGCCGCCTGGCGAGCCTCGCGCACATCGAGCATGACCGGGCGGCGCACGCCGCCAGGAATCCCGCCGATAACCGCCCCGCCGGGCGCGTCGGCGACACGGTCGCGGGAGTCGTGCCGTCCGATGCGGTGCCGCCCGCGCCCGACGGCGCCCCCACCTCCGCGACCGAGGCGCTGCAGCCACCGGGCGTCGTGGCTCTGCTGACCAGCTCTCCCGGCGAGGACTTCATCCCGGGCTACACGCTGCGCGTCAAGGTGGGCGAGTCGGAGAAGGCGGCCGTCTATCTCGCCACCAGCGCCGCGCGCGGCCACAACGTGGCGCTCAAGGTCTCCAAGACGCTGCGCGACGAGGCGGCCGGACGGCAGTTCCTCGAGCGGGAATACACGGCGGTGCAGGCCATCAAGAGCCCGCTGGTGGTGGAGATTTACGACTACGGCGTGCACGCCGGCTTCGAGTACCTGGCGATGGAGTACCTGCCGCGCGGCGACCTGAAGGCCCGCATCCAGCGCGGCGTCTCCGAGCGCGAGGCGCTGCAGTACCTGCGGCACATCGCCGAGGCGCTGCAGGTCGTGCACCAGGCAGGCCTCGTGCACCGCGACCTCAAGCCGCCGAACGTCATGCTGCGCGAGAACGACGCCGTCGCGCTCATCGATTTCGGCTTGGCGCGCCAGATCGACGGCAGCACGACGAGCCTGCAGACCGGCCAGACCGGGGTGCTGCGCGGCTCGCCTTACTACATGAGCCCGGAGCAGGCGCTCGGCGACCAGCTCGACGGCCGCTCCGATTTCTACTCCCTCGGCATCATCCTCTACGAGATGCTCACCGGGCAGAAGCCCTACACCGGCGGCACCGCTCTCGACGTGCTGCAGCAGCACGTCAACAGCCCGCCGCCGCAGCTGCCGCAGAACCTCGAGCGCTACCAGCCGCTGCTCACCCGCCTCGTGGCCAAGTCACGCACCGAGCGCTGCGCCAGCGCGGCCGAGATCATCACCGCGGCGGACGAGCTGCTCGCCACTGCGGCAGCTCCACCGGCCACCGAGCCGCAGTCGAGCGCCGCGTAACAGCTCCCACCCAGTCTAGCCATGCGGCGAGTGCCCGCTCGCTCAGGGATCCCTGGGTGGTGCGCACTACCCGGCCTTGGCCCGTTCCTGCGCCCGCCCGAGCGCCAGCGCCAGCACCATCCACACCGCCGAAATCGCCGCTCCGAGCCAGCATACGGTCGAGATACCCGCGCCGAGGCCCGACGTGAGCGCCTTGTACAGCGCTGCGCTGCTCGTGTCCCCCCCGCGGTACACAAAGGTGTCGATCAGGCTCTTGGCCTTGTACTTCTCCTCGCGGGTTACCACGGTATACAGCGAGTCGCGGCACGGTCGGCTGATGCCGTAGTCGCCGATGCGGCGGGCCGCCAGCACCACAACCACCACCATCAGCGACGGCGCCAGGGCAACCAGCGCGTAACCGAACGTCATCATGACCGGCACCGACACCAACAAGGGCGTGAGCCCAACCGATTTGAAGAACCGTCCGAACAGGAACAGCTGAATGACGAGCGCCCCCGCCTGAACGCACAGGTCGACGGTGGCGAAGAAGCGCGTCTGCGCATCGTGCGAGCTGAACGCCTTGGCGACCAGCGCCTGCTGCTCGAGGTAGAGGAAGGTCGTGACCCAGGTAAGCAGCAGCACGAACAAGGCGATGCCGAGGAGATATGGCGAGCGTGCCACCTGCTGGAACGCGGCGAACGCACCGCCTCCCAGCGCGCGCTCAGGAGCCGCGCCTTCCGCGGCTGCCTGCCGGCGCTGCCAGCCGACGACCCGTGTCATGAAAGCGAGCGACAGCAGCAACAATGCCGCCGAGATCGGCAGCAGGTTGATGGTGCCGAGAGGCACGGCCAGATAGCGGTCGATGAGCGGCCCGATGAGCCCGCCGGTGCTGGCGCCCGCGGCTATGAATCCGAACATCCGGCCTGCCTGCTCACGAGTGAAGACATCCGCCATAAGGCTCCAGAAAGCCGCTACCACGAACAGATTGAAGACGCTCACCCACACGAAGTAGGCGCGGGCGATCCAGGTGTGATCCTCCTGCACACGGAACCAGAGGTAGAAAGCGATGAGATTGGCGGCGAAGAAACCGTACACCCAGGGCAGGAACACCGTGCGCGGGAAACGGGCGGTGAGCCATCCATACACCGGCTGCACTGCCAGCATCACCACGAACACTGCCCAGAACAAATCCGGCAGTTTCTCCACTCCGGAGGTAATGCCCATGGTCTCGCGCACCGGACGCAGAATCGCGTAGCTGGTGAACATGCACAGCAGCGTCGCGAACGAGGCCAGCAGCGCCGGCGCTTCACCGGGCTGCAGAACGACCAGGCGGCGCAGGAGTTGGCTCATCACCGAAGTCCGATCAGCGGGGGCGCCGCTTGTTGGGTTATTGAGCGCCGCACCGGCCCTCGGACCTGCGGCGCAGCACGTTCGCGCGCCGCAATAGTAGCGCGGTGCGCTGCGCGCGCGCTTGACGGCCGGGGACCCCGGGGAGCACCCTCGGAGCGTTGCAGCGGTACCGGGGGACCAAGAAGTGAGAAGAAGAAGCTTCGTTGCGGCGGGGCTCGCCGCGCTGACCACCGCGGCGCTGCGCCGTCCCGCCTTCGCCGCCTCCGCCGACCTCAACGCCGTAGGCCTCGAAGGCGCACCGCTGATCCTCAAGGGCACCGACGTCGACGAGTTGCGCGCGGCGCTGCGCGGTGAGCTGCTCGCTCCCGGCCTGAGCGGCTACGATCAGGCCCGGCGGCTGTGGAATCCGGCCTTCGATCGCCATCCGGCGCTCATCGCCCGCTGCAGCGGCGCGGCGGACGTCAGGCACGCGGTGAGCTTCGCCGCCGCTCACGGCCTGCTGACGGCGGTGCGCGGCGGCGGCCACAGCTTCAGCGGCCAGTCCGGCTGCGACGGCGGACTGGTGATCGATCTCTCGCCGATGCGCGCGGTCGAGGTCGACCCGAGCACCCGGCGGGCGCGCGTCGGCGGCGGCGCGTTGCTCGCCCACCTCGATCGTGAGACCCAGGGCTTCGGCCTCGCCACGCCGGCCGGCGTGGTGGCGGATACCGGAGTGGCCGGACTCACGCTCGGCGGCGGCATCGGGCGCCTCGGCCGCAAGTTCGGGCTGAGCTGCGACAACCTGCTCGAAGCCGAGGTGATCACCGCGGATGGGCGTTGGCTGCGGGTGAGCGCCCAGCAGGATCCTGACCTGCTGTGGGGACTGCGGGGCGGCGCCGGCAACTTCGGCGTGGTGACGGAGTTCATCTTCGGCCTGCACGAGGTCGGTCCGTTGTACGGCGGCACGCTGAGCTTCCCCTTCGACGCCGGTGCGCGAACGCTGCTGAGGAACTACGCGGACTTCATCGCGGGTGCACCCGATGAGCTCTATGCCGGGGTAGACATCGACAGCGACGCGCACGGTCAGCGACTCATCGAGCTCGACGTCAGCTACGCCGGCCCGGCGCAGGAAGCCGAGCGCGCGATCGCGCCGCTGCGCAAGCTCGGCAAGCCGCACGAGGACTCGCTCGCCATGGCTTCCTACGTGAAGCTGCAGGGGAGCGAGGATGCCCCGGGCTTCGCGCATCACGGCATCTACCTGCGGGGCGGGTTCGTCAACGGCCTGACCCCCGGGCTCATCGATACCGTCGTCGGTTGCGTCGAGGGCACACAGCTCGACACGATCGATCTCGGCTTCCAGCCGACCGGTGGCGCGATCGGGCGCGTCAAGCCGCACGACACGGCCTTCTGGAATCGCGCCGCCCGCTGCTCCATGCACGTGCTCGGACTCTGGAGGCCCGACGCCGACCACGACACCGTCGAGCGCAACAAGGAGTGGGCGCGCAGCTCATGGGCGAAGATCGAGCCGCTGACCCTCGGCCACTACGTCAACTACACGAACAGCGAGGATCACGGCAGCCGCCTGGCGGCGGCGTACGGCGACAACTACCCGCGTCTCGCGGCGCTCAAGAAGCGCTACGATCCCGGGAACTTGTTCCGTCTCAACGCCAACATTAAGCCGGCCTGAGGCTGTTGTAACACAAAGTGGCGGCACGCTTGACACACCATCGTCATGCGGGTGCAATGCGGCTGTTGTGAGCTCCCTGCACCTGGTCGATACGACTCTGTTCTACTCGCCGACCAGCGGCGGCGTCCGGCGCTATCTCAACGCCAAACACTCCTGGCTCCGCGCGCACACTCACTGGGAGCACAGCATGTTGGTGCCGGGGCGGCGCAACCGCTTCGAGCGCGGCGGCCTCTGCACCCTGTCGGGCTTCACGGTGCCGGGCACCTTCAACTACCGGCTGCCGCTCAACGTGCGCCGCTGGAAGCGTGTACTCGACCGGCTGGAGCCGACGCTCATCGAGGCCGGCGATGCCTTCCACCCCGGCTGGTGCGCGGCCGCGGTAGCGCGGCGCCGCGGGATCCCGGTGGTGGGCTTCTATCACTCGAACGTGCCGCAGATCATCGGCCGCCGCTTCCGCAGCATCGAGCGACCGGTGCGCCGCTACCTGCGCAGCCTCTATGCGCGCTTCGACGTCGTGTTCGCTCCGAGCCGCGTGATGTGCGAGTACCTCGGCGCGCTCGGCGTCCACCATGCGCTGCACCAGCCCCTCGGAGTCGATGCCGAGGTGTTCCACCCGCGCCGCCGCACGCCCGGCTTACGCGAGCGGCTCGGCCTGCCGGCCGACACGCGGCTGCTGGCCTATGCCGGCCGCTTCGCGGCGGAGAAGAACCTGCCGGTGCTGCTGCAGGCCTTCGCGCAACTCGGCGCCCCCTATCACCTGCTGCTCATCGGCGGCCACAAGCGCGCGCGCCCGGCGGCCAACGTGACGATGGTCCCCTACCGGCGCGACAGCCTGGAGCTCGCCTCGTGGATCGCCTCGGCGGATGCGCTGGTGCACGCCGGCAGCCGCGAGACCTTCGGGCTGGTGGTACTCGAGGCCATGGCTTGCGGCCGCCCGGTGGTGGCGGCGCGCGCCGGCGCCTTCCCCGAGCTCGTCGACGAGAGTGTCGGCATGCTGGCCGAGCCCGACAGCGCCTCCGGAATGGCCACGGCCATCGCCACGCTCTACCAGCGCGATCTCGCCGCGCTCGGCGCCGCGGCACGCGCGCGCGTGCTGAGGCAATTCACCTGGGATCGCACCTTCCGCCAGCAGATCGATACCTACGCCGCGCTGATCGGCGCGCGCCGGCCGGTGGCTGAGCCGGACGAGGAGTTCGGACTGAGCTCGCCGAGCTCCTAGAAGTCTCTACGGCCGCAGCGCGCGCAGCAGCGCGATCCCAGCCCGGCTGCGGGCGATGCCGAGCATCACGCCGAACAGCAGCCGGCGCCTCAAGGGCGCGGGGCGCGGCGGGATCGCCGCGTAGAAGCGCTGCGCCACCTCGCGGTGCACCTCCACCGAGCGCGCCTCGAGGAGCCACGACCGTGCGCCGCTCGCAATGCGGTATTCGCCCGGCGCGCTGCGCTCGACCACGGCGTCCTCGAGCCGCCCGGGAAGATCAGCCGGGGCGCGTCCGGCGAAGCTGAGCCGGACTTGCTCCCCGGAAGGCTCGGCGGTGCGCCCGGTGAGCGTGAGCCCGAGCGGCCCCTGAGGCTCGCGCGCACAGCTCACCGCGCCGCGAAACCCCGCCAACTTCACCGCCGCCACGTCAGGTGTCCCACACCGGCTCGACCTCAACCGTGGTGATCACCGAGTTGGCGATGAAACACTCCTCGTGCGAGCGGTGATGCAGTGCCTCGATGTCGGCGCGAGTCGGCCGCTGCTCGCCGGAGAAGCTCACCCGCGGATGGAGCGTGACGCGCTCCATGGCGGTCTTGCCTGCCGAATTCCTTGCCATTACCCCCTCGGCGTCGTCGCGATAGTCATCCACCCGGAAGCCCCTGGCGGCCGCGAACGACAGGAAGAACAGCATGTGGCAGCTCGAGAGCGCCGCCACCAGCGCCTCCTCAGGGTCCACCGCGTGCTCGTCGGAGAACGGCACGCGCACTACGTGTGGAGACGAGGATGCCGGAACCTCGACTCCGCCGTCGAAGTGCCAGCGGTGCGCGCGACTGTAGCGGTTGTCGGTAAAGGCGGCCGTGCCCCGCTGCCAGTGAATCCGCGCCGAGTACGAGTGCACCGCCATCGTTTTCCTCCGCTCCCTCCGGGCCGCGATTGTACGATAAGGCGATGAACAGCCCGGTGCTGGAGCCCCGCCGCGACCTTGGCCTGACGCACGCGACCTCGCTGGTCGTCGGCGTCATCATCGGCACCGGCATCTTTCTCAAAGCGGCGAGCATGGCTCAGGCGGTGGGAACGCCGCTGCTGGTGCTGGCGGCGTGGGCCGCCGCCGGCGGCGTCGCCATGCTGGGCGCCTTGTGCTTCGCCGAGCTCGGCGCGTTGCTGCCGCACGCCGGAGGCGAATACGTCTACCTGCGCACCGCGTACGGGGAGGTGCCGGGATTTCTGTTTGCCTGCAATGCCTTCGTTCTCGGGGGAGCGGCGGTCGCCGCCTATGGCGCGGCAGTCGCGATCTTCGTCTCCGACATTCATCACTTCGACGCGCGCTGGTATCAGCACGCGCTGCATGTCGGCGGCGCGACCTACGTGCTCGAGTTCGGCATGCGGCAGCTGATCGCCGTGGCGGTGATCGCCGCGTTCACGCTCGTCAATTGCCTCGGCGTGATGCTCGGCGGTCGCGTACAGACGCTGCTCACGGCCACCAAGGTGGTCGCGGTCCTCGCGGTTGCCGCCGGCGTGTTCGCCTTCAGCGACGTCCACGACTGGGCGAACCTGCGCGGCGAGCCGGGCGGGGGCAGCGGGGGGCTCGCCGGCTTCGGCGGCGCGATGTTCGCGGCCCTCTGGGCGTACAGCGGCTGGCAGTTCCTGCCGATGGCGGCGGGCGAGGTGCGCGATCCGCAGCGCAATGTGCCGCGTGCGATCGTGGGCGGGGCGCTGCTGGTACTCGCGCTCTACCTGACCATCAATGCCGCCTACCTCTATGCCTTGCCCTTCTGGCAGGTCGCGAGCGCCAACTCGACCGCCTACCCCGACGCCCCCTCGGTGGCGGCGCGCGCGGTGCAGACCTTCCTCGGCGGGCGGGCCGCGCTGATCGCCGCGCTGATCTTCCTGATCTCGACCATCGGCTCGTTGAACGGCGTAGTCCTGAGCGCGGCGCGCGTTCCCTACGCCGCCGCGCGCGACGGGCTGTTCTTCGCCGCCTTCGGTCGGCTCCACCCGGCGAGCCGCGTGCCGCTCACCTCGCTGGTGCTGCTGGGGCTCTGGGGGGCACTGCTCGCGGCCTCCGGAACCTTCGACCAGCTCACCAACATGGCGGTGATGTCGTATGCGCTGTTCTGGATCCCGGTGGCGCTGTCGGTCATCGTCCTGCGGCGCAGGCTCCCGCATGCGCCGCGCCCGTTCCGCGTACCCGGCTACCCCTTCACACCGCTGCTCTTCGTGCTGGTCATGGTCTGGATCGTCGTGAGCGGCTTCCTCACCGCGCCGCGCGAGTCGCTCGCGACGCTGGTGCTGATCCTCCTCGGGCTGCCGCTCTATCCACTGTTCCGCCGCCGCGCCGCGCGCGCGCCGCCCGCGGCCAGCCAGGGCGGCTGAGCGGCCCACGCCTCACTCCGCCTCGAGCTCCCACAGCGTGAGCGGCGCGCCGCGCCGCAGCCAGAAGCCGAGACCGGCCGCGCGAAAATGCCGCTTCAGGCGTGCGCGGTACCAGCGCGCGCTGCGCAGGTGCACGTCGGCGTCGGTGCGCTGGCGGTCGCAGTTGCGCTCCAGGTCCCCGCGGGTGAGCGCGCTGAAGTAGAGCGCGCCGCGGCTGAGCCGCGCGAAGTTGCGCAGTGCGCGCTCGGCGGCGGCGCGATCGAGGTACTGCAGCACGTCGTAGCAGATGACGAGATCGAAGCGCGCGCGGGCGCGGAATGCCTCGATGCGCCCGTGACGCCAGCCGTAGCGGCGGCAGAGATAGTCGCTCGCCTCGAGCCCGATGTAGTGCGCGCGCGGCAGCAATCGCCTGAGCTCGCCGCGCAGCAGCCCGGTGCCGCAGCCGGCCTCGAGGATGCGCCGCACCGGAAGCCCGAGGTGAGCGACGAACGCCGCGATCAGGCGCGCGCGCGCGCGCATCTCGGCGCGGCTCGCGACCGCGGTGCGGGCATCGTAGTAGTAGCGCCGGTAGTACTCGCGATCGAAGCGCATGCAGGCTGCCCTGCGACTCTAGAGCAGGGCCCGTGCGATGAGCCGCTGGTAGTCGAGGCCGCGCGGCAGCGTGCCGAAGGCCGCCGGCGCGCTCAGCGCCAGGCGCGAGGCGAGGAACGCCTCGCACGAGGCGGCCGGGCCGTGCGCCAGGAAGAGCGCCGCCTGCACGGCGAGCGCCAGGCGCTGGGTGAGATCCCGGGCGCGCAGCTCGCCGTCGTCGCCTGGCGCGAGGTCGCGCCGCAGCGCGGCGACGAAGCGGTCGTAGCGCGCATCCTGCCCGCGCGCCGCCGCGAGCAGCGCGTCCAGCGCCTCGGGAATGCCCGCCTCGCGAGCGAGCGCACGCAGCACATCGAGGCACATGATGTTGCCGGAGCCCTCCCAGATGGAGTTGAGCGGCGATTCGCGCAGGCGGCGGGCGATCGGACCGTCCTCGACGTAGCCGTTGCCGCCCAACACCTCCATCGCCTCGGCGCACACCGTCGGGGCGCGCTTGCAGACCCAGTATTTCGCCACCGGCGTGAGCAGGCGCCGCAGCCGCGCGGCGTCCTCGTCGGAGCGCGCGTCATAGGCCCGCGCCAGGCGCATCACCAGCATCACCGCCGCCTCGCACTCGAGGGCGAGGTCCGCCAGCACGTTCTGCATCAGCGGCGCTTCGCTCAGCAGCGCACCGAAGGCGCGCCGGCCGCGCGTGTGGTGGATCGCCTGCGCGACGCACTGGTGCATGAGGCCGGCGGAGGCAATCGCGTTGTCGAGGCGCGTGTACACGCCCATCTCGAGTATGGCGGGGACGCCGCGTCCCTCCTCCCCGACCAGCCAGCCGAGGGCCGCCGCCAGCTCGACCTCGCTGGAGGCGTTCGAGCGGTTGCCGAGCTTGTCCTTCAAGCGCTGCAGATGCAGGGCGTTCACGCTGCCGTCGGGCGTGAAGCGCGGCACCAGGAAGCACGACAGTCCCTGCGGGGCCTGCGCCAGCACCAGGAACGCATCGCACATCGGCGCCGACAGGAACCACTTGTGCCCCGTGAGGCGATACTCGCGCCCCGGTCCGCGCACCCCGACCGCCACGGCACGGGTCGTGTTGCTGCGCACGTCCGAGCCACCCTGCCGTTCCGTCATGCCCATGCCCATCAGTAGGCCGCGCTTGGCGGCGGCCGGCAGGAAGCGCGGGTCATATTCGCGCGACTCGAGGGCGAGCACCCACGGCTCGAACTGCGGCCCGTGGCCGACGAGCGCCGGCACCGCGCCGTAGCTCATGGTGGCCGGACACTGCGTGCCGTTCTCGATCTCCGCCCACATGAGGTAACCGGCGGCACGGGCGACATGCGCGCCGCGCCGCGGCTGCGCCCAGGGCCCGGTGTGCAGCCCCTCGGCGACCAGGCGGCGCATGAGCTCGTGCCACGCGGGGTGAAACTCCACCTCGTCGCGCCGCTCGCCGAGGCGATCGAGCGCGCGCAGCTCGGGCGGGTTGCGGTTGGCGGCTTCGCCGAGCGAGAACATCTCGGCAGTGCCGAGCCGCGCGCCGAGCGCCGCGAGCGGCTCGCGATCGGCCGGGTCACCCTCGCGCGAGAGCGCCTCGGCGAGCGCTGAATGGCTGCTGAACAGGTTGTAGCCGGCAAGCTCGCCCGGCTGGTTGTGCGTCTCAGTCCCTGTCGCGCTCATGTGGGCAACTCGTGGTCGGTGCACTCGAAGCGGTCGCGTACGTTGTTCCTAATATGTTCCGGCGGGTCGCCGGCGGACAAGTGGAGACGTCGATGAAGCTTGAGTCCCTGCGAGGCGTGCTGGCCGCCGTGCTCGCGTGCGTCGTGCTGTCGGCTTGCGTGGTGGCACCGGCGCCCGGATACGTCTGGATCGGCGGCGGGTGGTTCTGGGAAGGCGGGCGCTATGTCTGGCACGGGGGCCACTGGACCGCGCCCCGCCCCGGCTACCACTGGGTGCCGCGCACCTGGGTCCGGGTGAACGGCGGCTGGCGCGTCCATGGCGGGGTCTGGGTCGTCGGCTGATTTGCCACGGGTAGCGCCGCGCTGCACACTGCGCCGCTCGGGCGACCGGCGCCCGGGAGGAGCGCACCCATGAGTACGGCGTGGACGGCGGGCACCTGGCTGCTCGCGGCGGTTACCCTGGCGGCCGCACAGACCCCCCGGGCCGCGAGCGGCAAGTTCACCCTGTCGAGCCCCGACATCGCCGCAGGCAAGACGATCGCCGCCGCGCAGGTCTTCAACGGCTTCGGCTGCACCGGCGGCAACGTCTCGCCGGCGCTCTCGTGGAGCAATGCGCCGGCGGGCACGAAGAGCTTCGCGCTCCTGATGCACGACCCGGATGCGCCCACCGGCAGCGGCTGGTGGCACTGGGTGGTGTACAACATCCCGGCGAGCGCCACATCGCTGGCCGCCGGCGCCGGCGACCCGAAGAAGGGCCTGCTGCCGGCCGGCGCCGTGCAGGGCCGCACGGACTTCGGCACGGCGGGCTATGGCGGTCCATGCCCGCCGCCCGGCAAACCCCACCGCTATTACCTGCGGCTCTACGCGCTCAAGGTGGAGAAGCTCGAGGTGCCGGCGGACGCGACTGCCGCGCTCATCGGCTTCAACGTAAACGCCGCCGCGCTCGGCAAGGCCGAGCTCATGGGTCTCTATGGCCGCTGACGCACGGCTCGAGGCGGGCGGCACGCGCGAGCGGCGGCCGGCGATCTGGCCGTGGCTGCTCATGCCGCTGATCGTGCTGCTGGTGTTCTGCGCGCTGGCGCGGATGCACCACCGGCCCGGCACTCCCTGGGCCGGCTCGTGGGCTCATCCGCCGGCGAACGATGCGAGCCGGCCGCCGACCCGCTAGGCTCCCCATGACACCTGCCGCCACCAGAGCGCGCGCCGCTGCGCCGCCGCGCCGCCGCGCCCCGCGCGTCGGCTTCGTGAGCCTCGGCTGCCCGAAGGCACTGGTGGATTCCGAGCGCATCCTCACGCAGCTGCGCTCCGAGGGCTATGAGGTCTCGCCGACCTATGACTCCGCCGATCTGGTCGTGGTCAACACCTGCGGCTTCATCGATGCGGCGGTGGATGAGTCGCTCGATGCGATCGGCGAAGCGCTCGAGCACAATGGCCGCGTGATCGTCACCGGCTGCCTCGGCGCGAGGCCCGAGCGCATTCTCAAGCGCCATCCGCAGGTGCTCAAAGTCACCGGTCCCGCGCGCTACGAGGAGGTGGTGAGCGCGGTGCACGCGCATCTGCCGCCGGCGCACGACCCGTTTCTCGACCTGCTGCCGCCGCAGGGCGTGCGCCTGACGCCGCGCCACTACGCCTATCTCAAGATCTCCGAGGGCTGTAACAACCGCTGCAGCTTCTGCGTGATTCCCGCCATGCGCGGCCGGCTCGCGAGCCGTCCGATCGACGAGGTGCTGCGCGAGGCCGAGCGGCTGGTGGCAGCCGGCGTGAAGGAGTTGCTGGTCATCTCCCAGGACACGAGCGCCTACGGCACCGACCGGCGCTACGCCGGCGGCGAGTGGCGCGGCCGGAAGTGGCAGACACGCTTCATCGACCTGGCGCGCGCGCTCGGCTCACTCGGCGTGTGGGTGCGGCTGCACTACGTCTACCCCTACCCGCACGTGGACGAGCTCATCGCGCTCATGGCCGCCGGAAGCGTGCTGCCCTATCTCGACATTCCGTTCCAGCACGGCAGCCCCGCGGTGCTCAAGCGCATGCGCCGCCCGGCGCACGCGGAGAACACGTTGGCGCGCATCGCGCAATGGCGCGCGCAATGTCCGGAGCTGACGCTGCGCAGCACCTTCATCGTCGGCTTTCCCGGCGAGACCGAGGACGAGTTCGCGGAGCTGCTCGCGTGGCTCGAGGCGGCACAGCTCGATCGCGTCGGCTGCTTCAAGTACTCGCCGGTCGAGGGCGCGGCCGCCAACGCGCTCACGCACCACGTGCCCCCCGCGGTGCAGGAGGAGCGCTACCGGCGCTTCATGGAGCGCGCCGCCGCCATCAGCGCGCGGCGCCTCGAGATGCGGGTCGGCCGTCGGATGCGGGTGCTCGTCGACTCCGTGGCACAGCGCGAGGCAATCGCGCGCAGCGCGGCCGATGCGCCCGAGATCGACGGCGTGGTGAGGATCGCGGACGCCGGCCGGATCCGCGCGGGAGACTTTGCCGACGTCGAGATCGTAGGCTCGTCCGCTTACGATCTCGCCGGCCGTCTCGTGTGAGGCGGCCGGCGAGCCGGACTCACATTCCGAGCGACTTCATCATCTCCGCGGCCTTCGACTTCACGGCGTCGGCCTTGGCCATGGCGGTGGTGAAATCCCCGGAGGCAGCGGCATTGCTGGCGTCCGCCCACGTCGACTTCAGCGAGTCGAGGCCGGTCTTGGCGGCGGCCACGGCCTCCTTGGTGACGCCCTTCGGCAGTTTCTTCGTCTTCGACAGCGCCTCGACGCGCTTGGCGAGGTCGTCGACCATCTTCGGCACCGCGGTGCTCGCCGGGCCCCAGTCGTCCTTCGCCTTGGCGAGCGCGGCCTGCGCCTCGCTCTTCTTGGCGACGATGGCGTCCTTCATGCTCCCGATCGCGGCGGTCAGTCCCGGCGCCGCGGCCAGCACGCCCGCGTAGTCACCCTTCTCGAAGCTGCCCTTCATGTCGGAGAGCTTCGCCTCGACGCCGCCGAGCTGCTCGGGCGCGTACTTCTGTGCCTCGTCGCGCACGGCGTCGAGCGCGGCCTGCGAGCTCGCCACGGCCTGCTCGGCCGGTCCCTTCTGGGTGTTGCAACCGGACACGAGCACGGCCGCCAGCGCGGCCAGCAGGAAGACGGAGAGTTTTTTCATTGTTGCCCCTCTGCAAGTGTTGCGAGCCGCGGCTCGCGCCGCAGCGCAGCGCGAGAGTAGCACGAATTCACCGCACCGGGGTCGGCGGTGCCGCGGGGCTCACGCACTCGCCGCGCACGGCGTCATCGACGCTCGAGTAGTCGAGCGCCGCGGCGGGCAGTTGCGGCAGTGCGGCGCGCAGCAACGCGTCCCGCACCGTATGCCGCAGCCGCGCGACGCGCAGCTCGATGCCGCGCGCGCTGAGCCAGCCGCAGAACTCCCCGAGCGTCTCGAGCGCGGTGCTGTCGAGATCGGGAGACTCCTCGAAGCTCAGCACCACCCGCTGCGTGCCGGGGGACGCGAGCACCAGCTCGCGGGCGCGCAGCAGCAGCGGCTCGGCGTTGGCGAAGAACACCGGCTCCTCGGCCCGCAGCACCAGCAGGCCAGGCGTCGTAACCGCCTGCGGAAAGCGTGCGACGCTCACGTAATCGTGCTCACCGGCCCGCCCGAGCACCGTGATGCGCGGGCTCGCGAGCGACCTGAGCAGCCAGGCGAGCGAGAACACGATCGCCGCGAGCAGCCCGTTCAGCACTCCGAACAGCAGCACCGCGAGCACCGCGGCGACAGCCACCTGCCGGTCGCGCTGCCAGCGGAAGTAGTTGGCGAACACCGCGGGGCGCAGCGACTTGCTCACCGCGTGGATCACGATCGCCGCCAGCACTGGTCCCGGGATACGCTCGATCCACCGCAGGAACAGCGCCACCAGCACCAGCACCACCGCCGCCGCCGTGAAGCCCGCGAGGCGGGACTGCGCGCCCGCGGCCTCGTTGGCGGAGGTGGCCGAATAGCCGGCGCCGACCGGCGTGCCCTGCAGCAGTCCCGCCACCGCATTGGCCACGCCGAGCGCGAGGAGATCGCGGTTCGGCTGCACCGCATCGTCGTGCTTGAGCGCGTAGGTGCGGATCGAGCCGTAGGACTCGGCGTAGAGGATGAACATGAGCGCCAGGGAGGAACCCGCGAGCGCGGCGACGCGCGTGCTGTCCGGCAGCGCGAAGTGCGGCATCGCCGGAGTGAGATCGATGGGACCGGTGAGCGTCACGCCGTGGGCCGTCAGCCAGGGTGCGGCGAGAATACCGGCGATGATCACCACCAGCGGGCCCGGGACGCGCGGCACGCGCTCGAGTACGAAGAGTCCGGCGAGCGACAGCAGCCCGCAGCTGAGGCTCGGCCCCTGCCACGACGGCAGACCGCGCACGAGCTCGGCAATGAGCGCAAAGAAGCCGGTGCTGCTCGCGTGCATCCCGGCGATGGTTGGCCACTGTCTGACGGCGATCACCAGCGCGAGTCCGAAGGCATAGCCGCGCAGCACCGGCCGCGCGATGAAGTTCGACACGGCGCCGAAGCGCAGCGCGCCCGAGAGCACGAAAGCCATGCCCGCCCCCACCACCAGCATCGAGGCCACGGCGGCGCGCTGCGCCGCGCCGCTCGCGCCCATGGCGACCATCGCCGAGGCGAGCACCGCCGCCGAGGAGGAGGTCGCCGAGACGATGGCGAAGCGGCTGCGGCCGAGCAGGGCATAGCAGACGAGTCCCGCGAACAGTGCGATCACCCCGGCCTGGGGCGGGAGGTCCGCGAGCCCGGAGTATGCGACCCCCTCCGGCAGCAGCAGCCCCGCGATGGAAAGGCCCGCGAGCAGGTCTGCGGCGGAGGCGGCGCGGGTGGCGGTCGTGGGCACCAGGTGCAGTCCTTCCGGCCGAGGCGCTTAGGCTTACCAGCGGAAAGCTGCGCCGATTGCCGGACCGCTCATGGTGAGACTCGAGCCTTGGGAAGAGAAGTGATACGCGAGGTACCTCCAGGTGCCGACGACCTCGCCCCAGCTGAATGCGTAGCCAAGACCCGCGAGCGTCTGCCACGTGAGCTGCGACGCACCCGTTCCGACATCGAGGTAGTAGGGCACGAACCAGGCGCGCTGCCCGCCGAAGCTCCACCGGCCCTTGACACCGGCGATGGCGTCCCAGTAGGTGGAATCCGAGTCCCCGGACCCCTGTCGCGCGGGACCGGCGAGCGGTCCCACATCGCCACTCAGTTGCCAGTCCAATTGCTGCTGCAGAAAGAGGCCGCGCGCGCCGAGCAGCACGTCCAGGGTCGCCGCGGGCGTGCCGCAAGCCCGGTAGGTTCCCGCGAGCGTCCAGATGGTGCTCCGGACGTGCAGGTCCAGGTCGGCGGTGACGTTGGCCGGGATCACCACATCGCCGATGGACAGGACCCGGGTGGCCGACTTCGAGCCGGTCGCATTCATGTACACGAGGTCGGTGAAGCCACCCCAGGGACCCCTGCGCGCCTCGAAGGCCCCCATGGCCGCGAAATTGAGGTTGGAGATGATCTGGTGGGGATCGACACTGATGTCGACGCTCGTCCCGGTGGGAAAGGTGGCCGAGCCGCGCAGCTCTGGCAGGTAGACGTACAGGAGCGCGCTGAACTGCCAGTCGGACGAGGGTGTTTGTGCCGCGGACGAAGCGCTGAATCCAGCGACCCCGAGGAGCAGGACCGCGAGGCTCGCGAGCGGCCGGTGCACAGCGGCGGTCATGCGCGCGGTGCCGTGGCTATTCCACCGTGACGCTCTTGGCGAGGTTGCGCGGCTGGTCGACGTCGGTGCCGCGCAGGATCGCCGCGTGATAGGCGAGCAGCTGCAGCGGTATGGTGTAGACGACCGGCGCCTGCACGTAGGTGACGTGCTTGGGCATCTCGATGACCGTCACGCCGTCGCTCGGATGGATGCCCGCTTCCGGGTCGGCGAACACGATCAGCTCGCCGCCGCGCGCCCGCACCTCCATGAGGTTGGACTTGAGCTTCTCCAGCAGGTCGTTGTTGGGGGCGACCGTGACCACCGGCATGTCAGCATCGACCAGGGCGAGAGGCCCGTGCTTGAGCTCACCGGCCGGATAGGCCTCCGCGTGGATGTAGGAGATCTCCTTGAGCTTCAGCGCGCCCTCCATGGCGATCGGATAGAGCGCGCCGCGGCCGAGGAACAGCGCGTGCCGCTTGCCGGCGAAGCGCTGCTCGGCGAGGCGCTGGATCACCGGGTCGAGCTGCAGGGTCTTCTCGATGAGCGCCGGCAGCTCGATGAGTCGCGTGACGAGTCCCCGCTCGCGCTCGGGATCAGAGCCGCGATGGCGCGCCAGCGCCACCACCAGCATGCCGAGCGCGGCGAGCTGCGTGGTGAACGCCTTGGTCGAGGCCACGCCGATCTCGGGTCCGGCGCGCGTCAGCATCACCAGCTCCGACTCGCGTACCAGCGAGCTCTCCGGCACGTTGCAGATGGCGAGCTGCGACAGGTAACCCGACTGCCTGGCGAGCCTGAGGGCTGCCAGCGTGTCCGCGGTCTCCCCCGATTGCGAGATGGTGACGAACAGCGAGTCGGGCGGCACCAGGGGACTGCGGTAGCGGTACTCGCTCGCGATGTCGACCGCGCACGGCACCTTGGCGATCTGCTCGATGAAGTAGCGCGCCACGCAGCCGGCGTGATAGCTCGTGCCGCAGGCGACGATGTGCACGTTGCGGGTGCGCTTCAGCACCTCGGTAGCCGCCGGGCCGAAGGCCGCCTCGAGCAGCCGCCCGTTGGCGACGCGCTCCTGCAGCGTGTTGGCCACCGCGCGCGGCTGCTCGTGGATCTCCTTGAGCATGTAATGCCGGTAGGGGCCCTTCTCGGCGGCATCCGCCGACAGCTCGCTCTCGCGGATCTCACGCTCGACGCTCGCGCCGTCACGGTCGATGACGCGCACCGCGGTGCGCCGCACCTCGGCGACGTCACCTTCCTCGAGGAACATGAAGCGGCGGGTCACCGGCAGCAGCGCCGCGACGTCCGAGGCCACGAAATTCTCGTCCACCCCGAGCCCCACCACCACCGGGCAGCCCTCGCGGGCGAGAATCAGGCGGTCGGGGTCCTGCTCGCTCACCACCACGAGCGCGTAGGCGCCCTCGAGCTCGGCCACCGTGGCGCGCACCGCCTTGAACAGGTCGTGCAGCGTCTGCAGGTGGTAGTGCACGCGGTGGGCGATGACCTCGGTGTCGGTCTCGGAGGAGAACTGGTAGCCGCGCCGCTCGAGATCGGCACGCAGCTCCTCGTGGTTCTCGATGATGCCGTTGTGGACGATCGCGATGCCGTCGCGCGAGATGTGCGGATGCGCGTTGCGCTCGCTCGGCACGCCGTGGGTCGCCCAGCGCGTGTGGGCGATGCCGATCTTCCCCGAGGTGGGGTTGTGGGTGAGCGCCTCATCGAGCATGCGCACCTTGCCCACGGTGCGCAGCCGCGTGAGGTGCTGCGTGCCGTTGAGCACCGCGATGCCGGCCGAGTCGTAGCCCCGGTACTCGAGCCTGCGCAGTCCCTCCATGAGGACCGGGACGATGTTGCGCTCAGCGACCGCTCCGACGATTCCACACATGGCGTCAATGCCTCAATCTGGCCTCAGGCCGAACCACGCTGGACCGGGCGGCCGGGGCGCCCAGTGTGCCTCAAAACGACGGAACGCGCTGATTCTGCTGGCGAAAGCCGTGATCGGGGTCGCAGAGAAGCCACCGGACCGGGTGCCGGCGCTCAGCTCTTTTGCTTCACCGGCCGCCGCCAGCCCTCGACGGTCTTCTGCGGGGCACGCGCTACGGTGAGCTTGCCCGCGGGCACCGCCCGGGTAACGGTCGAGCCGGCGCCGATCGTGGCGCCGGCGCCCACGGTGATGGGGGCCACCAGCACGCTGTTGCTGCCGGTGTGCACGTCATCTTCGATGACCGTGCGATGCTTGTTGGCGCCGTCATAGTTGGCGATGATCGTGCCGGCGCCGATGTTGACCCGGGCGCCGAGCTGCGCGTCGCCGAGGTAGGCGAGGTGGTTGGCCTTGGAGCCTTCCCCGAGGCGCGAGTTCTTCACCTCGACGAAGTTGCCGATGTGCACGCCGCGCGCGAGCGTCGAGCTCGGCCTGAAGCGCGCGAACGGCCCGATGTTGCAGTCGGGCCCGATCACGGCGGAGTCGATCACGCAGTGCGCGAACACCTCGGTGCCGGCGCCGAGCTCGCTGTTGCGGATGAGGCACCCGGGGCCGACCCGCACGCCGTCGCCGAGCACCACGCGCCCTTCCAGCACGACGTTCACGTCGAGGAACACGTCGGCGCCGTGCGTGACCGTACCGCGCACCTCGAGCCGGGCGGGGTCGGCGACGGTGACGCCGGCGAGCATCAGCTCGCGCGCCTTCTCGCTGCGCCACGCGGCCTCGGCCTCGGCGAGCTGCGCCTTGTCATTGACCCCGGAGACCTCGATCGCCTGGCTCGCCACGACCGCCCGCACCGGGACGCGCTCCTTCACCGCGAGCGCGACCACGTCGGTCAGGTAGTACTCGCCCTGGGAGTTGTCGGGCCTGAGGAGCGCGAGCCAGCTGCGCAGCCGCTGTGCCGGCGCCGCCAGCACCCCGGTGTTGCATTCGCGGATCGCGAGCTGCGCGCGGCTCGCGTCCCGCTCCTCGACGATGCGGCGCACGCCGCCGCCGCGCTCGCGCACGATGCGGCCGTAGCCCGCGGGATTGTCGGTCCGCATGGTGAGCAGGCGCAGCTCGGTTGCCGCCTGCTGGCCGAGGAGCTCGGCGAGCGTCGCGCGGCGAATCAGCGGCACATCGCCGTATAGCACCAGCACGACGTGCCCGTCGGGGACCTGCGGCATCGCTTGGCGGAGCGCGTGGCCCGTGCCGCGGCGCTGCGCCTGCAGCGTCCAGGTGACGGGTGCGTCGGCGAGCGCCGCGCGGACGCGCTCGCCGCCGTGTCCGTACACCACGTGGATGGCGGCCGGGTCGAGCGAGCGCGCGGTATCGATGACATGCTGCAGCAGCGGCCGGCCGGCGAGCGGCTGCAGCACCTTCGGAAGCGAGGACCTCATGCGCTTGCCCTCTCCCGCGGCGAGGATCACCACCGAGAGCGGAGCGGGCGGGGCTGCGGCCTTGGGAAGGCGCGGCGCGCGCGAACGGCGCGAAGCTTTGCGCATGGGGGAAATTGTACCCTAGCGCCTGACGACGACCGGTTCGTGCTCGCCCACCGGGCGCGCGGATTCCAGCTCCTGGAGCTTGCGGCGCATCAGCGTACCGATGTACAGCTGCGGGTTAGAGTGCGCCCGGTGCTCGCGATCCTCGCGCTCGGCGATGAGCTTGGCCGCCCGCTCGAACGCCTCCTCCAGCGAGCTGCTCCCGGGCAGCGACTCCTTGAGAAAGGCCTCGCCGAACCAGGTGAGATCGTGGTCCTCCTGGCAGCCGAAGGAGCTGTGGTCGCCATCGGAGGCGGTCAGGATCGCCGTCGTCTCGCTCTTCAGCGCATCCATGAACACCCCTGAATGGCAGGCCGACACCACCACCACGCGCCAGCGGATGCCCGAGTCATCCAGCGCCTGGCGCAGGTCCGCGGGGTCGAGCGGCGCGAGCGGCAGCGAGCCGTTGCGCACCTCGAGGCCATCCTCCGAGCCGTGCGAGGTGAGAAACAGCACCAGCACGTCCTGCTGGGGATCCATGCGGGTCGCGAGCAGCTTGAGCGTCTGGCTCAGGCCCGAGAGGCTCGCGAGCGGCCAGGAGTCGCGGTCGTCGGCGTCGTTGACCAGCAGCACCGAGCGGTCCGCCGAGCCGAAGCGGGTGGCGAACGCCTGCCGGGCGAACTGAGTCTCGCGGCTGAAGACCTCGGGGTCCGCATCGCCCGCGAAGCCGACGAAGTAGGCGCGTGGCGCGCCGGGCTCCGAGGGCGTGACGCGCGCGACCACCGCGGCGATGCGTGCCGGCTGGTCGTAGAGCAGCGCCTCGGTCGTGGCGGGATCGTCTTCGTCCAGGGTCTCCTCGGACTCGGGCGGCACCCACAGGCGCGTATCGAGATCGAGCCAGGCGAGCGCCCAGGGCGAGGCGAGCACGAGCGCCACGGCGAGCAGCGCGGGCTTGAGGCGCACCGGTCCGAACGCGGCTCCCACCACGCGCACCGCGAGCACCGCGAGGTACAGCAGCGCCAGCGTCAGGGTGGAGAGCGGATGCCCCGCCACCCAGGAGAGGCCGCCGGCCAGGGAGAAGGCCGTGAGCACGAACGGCGAGACCGCCAGCGTCACCGTGAGGAGCGGGCGGGTCGGGGTGGCGCGGCTCTGGGCGCGCGCCACGAGTGCGCAGCCGATGAGCGCCAGCAGCAGGTAGCAGGCCAGGGCAAAGAGCCCATCGGGCCCGAACTCCGCCTGCCGCTCGGCGTGCACCCTGTCGAGCCCCGCCCAGACGGCGAGATTCACCAGCAGGAGCGCCGCGACCTGATCGAAGCCGGTGTCGAAACTCGGCGGCCAGCGGCGGCGGAGCGCGGCGACCGAGAGTCCCGCGCTCAGGTTGCGGGCGAGCCCCGCGAGGATTCCCGGCGGCGGCGCATCCGGCGCCGCCGGTCGCGGAGCTGAAACGTCCGTTGCCGGGTCCAGTGGATCAGCCCCGGAGCTTGCGCAGGCGCTGAATGACCTTCAGCTGCGCGATCGCGCGCGCGAGCTCGGCCTGCGCTTCGGCCAGCGTAATGTGTCCCGCCCGGTCCTTGAGCGCCTCCTCGGCGCGTTGCTTGGCGGCGAGCGCCGCCGCCTCGTCGATGTCTCTGGCGCGCAGCGCGGTGTCGGCGAGCACGGTGACGCGTGAGGGCTGCACCTCGAGCGCGCCGCCGCCGACGAAGAAGTGCTGGTCCTCGCCGTCGGGAGTCCGCACGCGCACCTCGCCGGGCTTGAGCAGGGTCAGCAGCGGCGCGTGCCGCGGCAGGATGCCGAGGTCGCCCTGCGAGGCCGGTGCGATCACCTCGGACGCAGCTCCCGAGAAGAGCTCCCCCTCGGCGCTCACGATGTCGACGTGAATGGTGGCTGTTTCGGCCATTACTGCAGGGTCTTCGCCTTGGCGACCGCTTCCTCGATGCTGCCCACCATGTAGAAGGCCTGCTCGGGAAGTGAGTCGAACTCGCCGCTGATGATGCCCTTGAAGCCGCGAATGGTGTCCTTCAGGGGCACGATCTTGCCGTCCTGGCCGGTGAACACCTTGGCGACGTTGAAGGGCTGCGACAGGAAGCGCTGCACCTTGCGCGCGCGGTACACGGTGAGCTTGTCCTCCTCCGAGAGCTCGTCCATGCCGAGGATCGCGATGATGTCCTGCAGCTCCTTGTAGCGCTGCAGCACCGCCTGCACGCCGCGCGCCGTATTGTAGTGCTCCTCGCCCACCACCAGCGGGTCGAGCTGGCGGCTGGTGGAATCGAGCGGATCGACCGCCGGGTAGATGCCGAGCGAGGCGATCTGGCGCGACAGCACGACCGTCGCATCGAGGTGCGCGAAGGTGGTCGCCGGGGACGGGTCGGTCAGGTCGTCGGCCGGCACGTACACCGCCTGGATGGAGGTGATCGAGCCGGTCTTGGTGGAGGTGATGCGCTCCTGCAGCACGCCCATCTCCTCGGCCAGCGTCGGCTGGTAGCCCACCGCGGAGGGCATGCGCCCGAGCAGCGCCGACACCTCGGTGCCGGCCAGCGTGTAGCGGTAGATGTTGTCGACAAAAAACAGCACGTCGCGGCCCTTGCCGCCGTCCTCGCGCTGCTCGTCGCGGAAGTACTCGGCCATGGTGAGGCCGGTCAGGCCGACGCGCAGGCGGTTGCCCGGCGGCTCGTTCATCTGGCCGTACACCATCGCGACCTTGGAGTTCGACAGCTCGTCCTTGTCGATGACGCCCGACTCGATCATCTCGTGATAGAAGTCGTTGCCCTCGCGGGTACGCTCGCCGACGCCCGCGAACACCGAGAGTCCCGAGTACTGCTTGGCGATGTTGTTGATGAGCTCGAGCATGTTGACGGTCTTGCCGACGCCGGCGCCGCCGAACAGGCCGATCTTGCCCCCCTTGGCGAACGGCACCAGCAGGTCGATGACTTTGATGCCGGTGACGAGCAGGTCGCGTCCGCCTGCCTGCTCCGCAAACGACGGCGGCGGCCGGTGGATCGGCAGGTACTCCCGCGCCTCGACCGGTCCGCGGTTGTCCTGCGGCTTGCCGAGCACGTCCATGATGCGCCCGAGCGTGCCCTTGCCGACCGGCACCGAGATCGGGGCTCCCGTCGAGAGCACCGCCAGTCCCCGCTTCAGTCCCTCGGACGAGCCCATGGCGATGGTGCGCACCACGCCATCGCCGAGCTGCTGCTGCACTTCGAGCGTGAGATCCGCGTCCTTGAGCTTCAAGGCCTCGTAAACGCGCGGAATCGACTCGCGCGGAAACTCGACGTCGATGACGGCGCCGATGATCTGGGTAATCTTTCCCTCGCCGGGGGTGGCCATGGTGCTTAACCTCAAACCGCTGCGGCGCCGCCCACGATCTCCGAAAGCTCCTTGGTGATCGCGGCCTGGCGTGCCTTGTTGTAGATCAGTTGCAATTCGCTGATGAGCTTGCCGGCGTTGTCGGAGGCCGCCTTCATGGCGACCATGCGCGCCGCCATCTCGGAAGCCACGTTCTCGACCGCGGCGCGATAGACCTGCGACTCGATGTAGCGCATGAGGAGGCCATCGAGGATGCCCGCGGCATCCGGCTCGTAGATGTAGTCCCAGTGCTCCTGCAGACCTTCCGTGTCGAGCGCCTCGATCGGCAGCAGCTGCTGGGTCACGGGCTTCTGCGTCATGGTGTTGACGAACTGCGCGTTCACCAGCAGCAGCCGGTCGAGCTCGCCGGCACGGTAGCCGTCCAGCATCACCTTGACGGTGCCGATCAGGTCCTTGACGTGCGGCCGGTCGCCGAGATGGGTGACGTTGGCGAGAATCGGCAGATTCAGCCGCCGGAAGAAGTTGAGCGCCTTGGTGCCGATCAGGCACAGGCTCACGGTCGCGCCCTTGCCCTGCCACTCACGGATGAGCTTCAAGGTCTCGCGGAACACGTTGGCGTTCAGCGCCCCGGCGAGTCCCCGGTCCGAGGAGATCACGATGAGGCCGACACCCTTCGGCTCGCGCGTCACGAGAAACGGGTGGCGATAGTCGGGATTGGCCTCGGTGAGGTGGCCGATCACCTCGAGCATGCGCTTGGCGTAGGGGCGCGCGAGCTTCATGCGCTCCTGCGCACGGCGCATCTTGCTGGTCGCCACCATCTGCATCGCCTTGGTGATCTTCTGAGTGCTCTTGACACTCGCGATCTTGGCGCGGATTTCCTTGGTGCCGGGCATTGCGATAGCGTCAGTGCGGAGTGATGCTTACTACCGGTTGGTAGGTACCGGTTAATACGTGCCCGTCGCCACGAAGTCCTCGATGCACTTCTTCATCGCCGTCTCGTTCTCCTTGGAGAGCTTAGGGCTCGCGTTGATGGCATCGAGCGTCGGCTGGTAGTTGCTCTGCGCGAAGGCCTGCAGCGCCGCCTCGAAGTCCACCACCTTCTTCAGCTCCACCTTGTCCATGTAGCCGTTGTTGACCGCGTAGATGGAGAGCGCCATCTGCGCCACCGACATCGGCGCGTACTGCTTCTGCTTCATGACCTCGGTGACGCGCTGGCCGCGCTCCAGCTGCCGGCGGGTGGCCTCGTCGAGGTCGGAGGCGAACTGCGAGAAGGCGGCGAGCTCGCGGTACTGGGCGAGCGCCAGGCGGATGCCGCCGCCGAGCTTCTTGATGATGTCGGTCTGAGCGGCGCCGCCGACCCGCGACACCGAGATGCCGGCGTTCATCGCCGGGCGGATGCCGGCGTTGAAGAGGTCGGTCTCGAGGAAAATCTGTCCGTCGGTGATCGAGATGACGTTGGTCGGCACGAACGCCGTCACGTCGCCCGCCTGGGTCTCGATGATCGGCAGCCCGGTGAGGGAGCCCGTCCTGCCCTTGATCGCGCCCTTGCTGACCATGGTGACGTATTCCTCGTTGACGCGCGCCGAGCGCTCCAGCAGCCGCGAGTGCAGGTAGAACACGTCGCCGGGAAAGGCCTCGCGCCCGGGCGGACGGCGCAGCAGCAGCGAGATCTGCCGGTAGGCGACCGCCTGCTTGGAGAGGTCGTCGTAGATGATGAGCGCGTCCTCGCCGTTGTCCATGAAGTACTCGCCCATGGTGACGCCCGAGTAGGCGGCGATGTACTGCATGGCGGCCGGGGTCGAGGCCGAGGCGGCCACCACGATGGTGTGGGCGAGCGCGCCGTGCTCCTCGAGCTTGCGCACCACGTTGGCGATGGTCGACTGCTTCTGGCCGATCGCGACGTAAATGCACTTAACCCCTGAGCCCTTCTGGTTGATGATGGTGTCGACCGCGAGCGCGGTCTTGCCGGTCTGGCGGTCGCCGATGATGAGCTCGCGCTGACCGCGGCCGATCGGCACCATCGAGTCGATGGCCTTGTAGCCGGTCTGCACCGGCTGGCTCACCGACTTGCGGTAGATGACGCCCGGGGCCACGCGCTCGATCGCCGCGGTGCGCGCCGTCTTCACCGGACCCTTGCCATCGAGCGCACCTCCCAGCGCATCGACGACGCGCCCGAGCAGCTCGGGGCCCACCGGCACCTCGAGGATGCGGTTCGTGGTCTTGACGGTATCGCCTTCCTTCAGGTGCTTGTACTCGCCGAGCACCACCGCGCCGACCGAGTCCTGCTCGAGGTTGAGCGCGAGTCCGAAGGTGTTGCCGGGAAACTCCAGCATCTCGCCGTAGCGCGCATCGGCCAGCCCGTGGATGCGCGTGATGCCGTCGGTGACCGAGATGATCGTGCCGACGTTGCGCGCCTCGGTGACGGACTGGAAGTTCTCGATGCGTTGCTTGATCAGGTCGCTGATCTCGGATGCCTTGATGGCCATGTGCGTTCCTTAAGCGGTCAATTCGTAGGCGATGCGCTCGAGGCGCGTACGCAGCGAGCCGTCGATGACGAGGTCGCCGCTTTGCACCACGGCGCCGCCGATGAGGGCGGGGTCAGTCGCGCAGTGCAGGCGCACCGTGCGCTGCAGGCGCCCGGCGAGCGCGGCCGACAGGGTCTTCTGCTGCGCGGCATCGAGCGGCGCGGCGGAGGTGACGGTCACGTCCGCCACCCCCTGCTCGGCGTCCTTGAGGGTGTCGAAGAGCTCGGCGATCTCCGGCAGCACGCTGAGGCGGTGGTTGGCGGCGAGCGTGCGCACGAAGTTGGCGCCGTCCTCGCCGAGCTTCGGCCCCGCGATGCCGATCACGAGCTGCGCGAGCTGCTCCGGCGTCACGCGCGGATTGCCGAGCAGCGCGGCGACGCGCGGATCGGCGACCACGACGGCGGCGATGCGCAGCGCCTCGGACCAGGGCTCGAGCCGCTTCGTGGCGCGCGCCTCCTCGAAGGCCGCGCGGGCATAGGGTCGGGCGATCGTGGTCTTGTCCGCCATAGCTCTCCTGTCAGACCTCGGCGGCGAGCTGGTCGAGGAGATCGGCGTGCTTCTTCGCATCGATCTCGCGCCCGAGCAGCTTGGCGGCCGCGCCGACTGCGATGCCCGCCACCTCGCGGCGCAGGCTCTCGCGCGCCTGGGTCGTCTCGAGCTCGATCTGCTGCTCCGCGGCGGCGACGAGGCGCGCGCCCTCGACACGCGCCGTGGTCTTGGCCTGCTCCACCAGCTCGTTGGCGCGGTGCTGCGCGTGATCGATGATCTGGTTGGCGCGCTCGCGTGCCTCGCGGACGATCGCGTCCGCCCTGCCGCGCGCCTCGGCGAGCTCCTGCTCGCCCTTCTCCGCGGCCGCGAGACCCTGTGCGATCTTGCGCGCCCGCTCCTGCATGGCGCCGAGAATCGGCGGCCAGATCCACTTCATGGTGCCGAAGATCAGCAGAGCAAACACGAGCATCTGCACGATGAGCGTGAGATTGATGTTCACGGTCTCAGGTCTCCGGACTCGATCAGCGACTCGCTCAGTGCGCCGCCTGGAGCGCGCTCACGAACGGATTCGCGAACGTGAAGAACAGCGCGAAGCCGATGCCGATCATCGCGACCGCATCCAGCAGGCCCGCGACCAGGAACATCTGCACGCGCAGCACCGGCAGCAGCTCCGGCTGGCGCGCCGAGCCCTCGATGAAGCGCCCGCCGAGAATGCCGAAGCCGATGGCGGTGCCGAGTGCGCCCATGCCGAAGATGATGCCGACGGCCAGCACGGTCATGGCCTGGATGTGTGCAACGTTTTCCATTCAACTCTCCTCGAAAAAATCGGTTGGCGAAAACCTCGGGTGCCGCCGCCGTGCGCCTCAGTGATGCTCGTGAGCCATCGAAAGGTAAACGACCGTCAGCACCGCAAAGATGAAGGCCTGGATGGTGATGATCAGGATGTGGAACACCGTCCAGATGAGTCCCAGAATGAATTCGCCGATAATGCCCAGCCAGCCGCCGACGCTCAGCAGCGAGCCAAGCCCGTGCGACAGTGTGAGCACCGCGATCAGCAGGAAGATCATCTCGCCCGCGTAGAGATTGCCGTATAGACGCAGCGACAGTGACACCGGCCGCGCGAGGAAAGTCACCGACTCCAGGATGAAGTTAACCAGGCACAGAGGTATCTGCAGGAAAACGTTCTTGACCCTGAAGGGCTGCAGCGTCAGCTCGCTGACGAAGCCGACGATGCCCTTCATCTTCAGGCTGTAGAAGACGATGAGCGCGAACACCGTGAGCGAGAGCGCGAAAGTCGCGTTGAGGTCGGTGCTCGGCACCACCTTCAAGTGCTCGACGCCCACGGCGCGACCCACCCACGGCACGAAGTCGACCGGCAGCAGGTCCATGAAGTTGAACAGCCATACCCAGCAGAAAATGGTGAGCGCGAGCGGGGCGATCAGCCGTGAGGTGCCGTGGAAGGTGTCGCGCACCTGCTCATCGACCTTCTCGACGATCCACTCGATGATGTTCTGCAGCAGGCCGGGAACGCCGGTGGTTGCGCGCCGCGCCACCAGCCAGAAGAGCCCGAAGAACACCGCCGCGAGCAGCACCGAGAAGAAGACGGTGTCGTAGTTGATGACGGTGAAATCGACGATGCCGTGCGGCGACTTGTTCGAGAGGAAGGTCTGATGGTGCAGAATGTACTCGGTGGCACCCGGTGCCTTCTCCGCCGCCATCGCAGTCTCAAGTCCCGCCACCACTCTTAAGCTCCGCGGCCCGTGCCGCTCATCGCGGGCAGCGCGCCGACCAGCGCAATCCAGTACACCAGGTACGTGGCGGCGAAGCTGGCGAGCATCGCCAGCGGCACCACCCGCACCAATCTCAGCACCATGACGAACAGCACCACCACGACGGCGAGCTTCACGGCCTCGCCCGTGTAGAACGCCGCCACGATGCGCCGCGCATCGGCGGCGGCGCCCGCGAACACCAGGGCGACCATCGCCATGCTCCCCACCGTTGCGATCCCGCCGCCGAGGAGCGCCGACAGCGCCGCCTCCCGGCCCGCCAGGGCTAACGCGGCGAGCGCTGCGATCGCCGTCACGCCCGCCTGACCCAGCACGACGCCGAAAGCCAGCCTCCGCGCCCGGGGCAGATCGATCGCCAACACCTTATATAAGTCCCGCTCGAGGGGCTCAAAAGAGCCGCTGTTCCTGCGCTTTGAGCACGGCGCAAACGGCTTACTTACCTCGGCCGTTCAGGCACTTAAGTGCGCGACGGCGAAAAAGCCGCGGGATTATAGAGACCGCGTGGGCGGCAGTCCACCGCGCTACTACCTATTGCGTCCGCGGGGCCGCTAGCGGATATGCGCCAGAATTCCGTCGAGCTCGTCCAGGCTGTTGTAGCTCACCACCAGCTTGCCGCCGCCTTTGGGCGAATGCTGGATTGCAACACGGGCGCCGAGCTTCTCCGCGAGCTCCTGCTCGAGCCGCTCGACGTTCGGGTCGCGCGCCGGGCCACCGTCGCCCTCCGCGCCATGGACCGTGGGGGCGGTGAGGCGCCGCACCAGGGCCTCGGTCTCGCGCACCGAGAGCCCCTTCTTCGCCACCAGCAGCCCCACCTCGGTCTGCTGGCGGCGGCCGCCGAGGGAGAGGAGCGCGCGTGCATGGCCCATCTCGAGCGCGCGCTGCTCGAGGAGCTCGGCGACCTCGCCCGGCAGCTCGAGAAGGCGCAGCAGGTTGCTCACGGCGGCCCGCGAGCGGCCGACGGAGTCCGCCGCCTCCTGATGGGTGAGCCCGAACTCGATGATCAGCCGCGTGAGCGCCCGTGCCTCCTCGAGCGGATTCAGGTTCTCGCGCTGGATGTTCTCGATGAGGGAGACGGCGATCGCGGCCGAGTCCGGCAGGCGGCGGATGACGGCGGGAATCTCGCTGAGGCCCGCCATCTGCGCCGCGCGCCAGCGGCGCTCGCCGGCGATGATCTCGTAGCGCTGCGGCGAGCCGGGCGCACCGCCCGCGGACGGCTCGAGCGCCCGCACCACGATCGGCTGCACCACCCCCTGCGCCTTGATGGAGTCGGCGAGCTCGCTCAAGGTCTCGGTACGCATGTCGGTGCGCGGCTGGTAGCGGCCGCGCTGCAGCACATCGAGCGGCAGCCTGGCGAGCTCCTCGCCCGGGCCGGCCGTCACCGAGGGGCGCGCCACCGCCTGGCCGAGCAGATCCGCGAGCCCCCTGCCGAGCGTGGGCCTCTTCATGCCGCTGTTCCCGGTGACCTTGAACTCATGCGCCCTTTCCCTCGCCGGTGGCGGTGTCGGCTGCGCTGCCCGGTTCGAGCTCGGGCGCGCCGTGGGACGGGGGGTGGTCGCCGTCCGCGCCGTTGCCGTCCGCGTGGGTGCGCGCGGCCGCGCGCGTTTCGGAGTTCGCTTCTTCCTCACGCCGGATCATCTCCCCTGCGAGCGCGAGATACGCGAGTGCGCCGCGCGATTCTTTATCATGGAACAGCGCCGGCTTGCCAAAAGAGGGCGCCTCCGCGAGCCGGATGTTGCGCGGGATGACGGTGCGGAACACCTTGTCGCCGAAGTGCCCGATCAGCTGGCTGCTCACCTCGTTGGCGAGATTATTGCGCGGGTCGAACATGGTGCGCAGCACGCCCTCGATCGTGAGGCTCGGATTCACCGCCTCGCGGATCTGCTCCACCGTCGCGAGCAGCGCCGTGAGGCCCTCGAGCGCGTAGTACTCGCACTGCATCGGGATGAGGACGCTGTCGGCGGCCACCAGGGCGTTCACGGTGAGCATGTTGAGGGCCGGCGGGCAGTCGATGAAGATCAGGTCGAAGGCGTCGCGCTCCGGCTGCAACGCGTGGCGCAGCTTGGTCTCGCGGCCGATGGGCAGCGTCAGGAGCCGCACCTCCGCCGCGGTCAGGTCCTGGTTGGCCGGCAGCAGCATGAAGCCGCCGTCGGCGACCGCGACCAGCGCGGACTTCAGGTCCGACTCCCCGAGCAGCACTTCGCAGGCGCTGCGCGTGACCTGGGACTTGTCGATCCCGCTGCCCATCGTCGCGTTGCCCTGGGGATCCAGGTCGATGAGCAGCACGCGCCGGCGGGTGGCGGCGAGCGAGGCGGCGAGATTGACCGCGGTGGTGGTCTTGCCGACGCCGCCCTTCTGGTTCGCGATGGCGATGACCCGCTTCATGAGGCCACAGTGTACTTCACCGCCGCCCGCGCGCTGCCCTGCGCTTGAGACTAGTGTGCGCGCTCGGCGACAGGGGTGCGAACGCGTGCGCACCCCCGGGCGGTTGCCCGGTAACGGTCAGGCCACGAGTCTCTGTGCCTCGCGGCCGCGACTGAGGCGCTCGCGCGCCACCTGGTCCGCCACCTCGTTGGTGGTGCGGCTCTCGCGGCGGGCGCGCTCGAATACCTCGGTGAGCCGCGCGGGAATGCCCTGGATGTCCTCGATCACCTGCGCCTCGGTGCCGCCGTAGTACTCGCGCGCGACGCTGATGATGCCGCCGGCGTTGATCACGTAATCCGGCGCGTAGAGGATGCCCGCGGCGCGCAGCGCCTCACCGTCCGCATCCCTCGCCAGCTGGTTGTTGGCGGCCCCGGCGACCACCGGCACCTTGAGCCGCGCGATCGAGCGGTTGTTGAGGATCGCGCCGAGCGCGCACGGAGAGAGTACGTCGGCCTCCTCCTCGAGCACCTTGACGGCGGCGACCGGTGTGGCCTTGAACTCGTCGCAGACGCGCTCGACGGCCCGCGGCAGCACGTCCGCGACCTTGAGGCGCGCGCCCGCCGCGGCCAGCATGCCGCACAGGTGATAGCCGACCCCGCCCGCACCCTGAACCGCGACCGTGAGTCCCGCGAGATCGGAGCGTCCGAGGCGGAATTTCACCGCCGCCTTGATGCCGAGGAACACGCCGAGCGCGGTCTTCGGTGCCGGGTCGCCGCCCGCCTCCCCGGGTGAGCGGCCCAGTCCCGACACGTACTTGGTGGCGCGCGCGACGTGGTCCATGTCGGCGGTGGTGGTGCCGACGTCCTCGGCCGTGACATAGCGACCGCGGAGCGAATCGACCAGGCGGCCGAAGGCGGCGAACAGCTCCGGGGTCTTGGCCGTGCGCGCATCGCCGATGATGACCGCCTTGCCCCCGCCAAACGGCAGGCCGGCCATGGCGTTCTTGTAGCTCATGCCGCGCGAGAGGCGCAGCGCATCCGCCACGGCGTCCGTGGTCGTGGCGTACGGCCACATGCGGCAGCCCCCCGCGGCAGGTCCGAGTACGGTGGAATGGAGAGCGATGATCGCGCGCATCCCCGTCGGCGCGTCGTGCCCGAAGAGCACCAGCTCGTGGCCGTCGAATTCCCGCATGTCGAACACTTCCATGCCCGCCTCCCGCCTGCGATTTTTTTCGATCCAGCCAGAGTACGCCGCGGGGCCGGGCGAAGTATCACAAAAGTTGCTTCCTTAACCTCAGTGATGAAACATACGTGTCATCTATTGGCCGATAAGTGAGACGAACATTGCATCCTGATCTCAGCCGCAGCGACCTGCGCATCCTCGAGCTTCTCCAGGCGCACGGGGATCTTTCGGCCGCCGAGATCGGCGAGCGGCTGGGAATGAGCGCCTCGACCTGCTGGCGGCGCATCAGCCGCCTCACCGAGCTCGGGGTCATCAAGCGCCGCGTCGCCGTGCTCGAGCGCGAGAAGCTGGGACTCAGCGTCATGGTGTTCTCGCACGTGAAGCTCTCCGGTCACGGGCGCGACGCGCTGCTCAAGTTCGAGCAGGCGGTGCGCGCGCATCCCGAGATCCTCGAGTGCTACACGCTCATGGGCGAAACCGACTTCCTGCTGCGTATCGTGTGCCGCGACATCAAGGCGTACGAGGCCTTCTTCCTCGATCACCTGTCGCGCTTTCCGGGGGTGCAGTCGGTCAACTCCTCGATCGCACTGGCGGTCATCAAGGAGACGACCGCGTTGCCGCTGCATCTGCCCTGAAAAAAAACCTCCACCGGAACCGGCCTGCTGTGCGCGGGCAAAAGCCGCGCCTTTTGCCCGCGAGGGAGAATCAGCCGGCTGGTGGGCCTGCTGAAAGCGCCGCAGGCGCTTTCAGCCCGAAGATAAGCACGCAGCGCTCCGCCTCCAGTCCGGGGATCGTGAGGGTGCGCGAGCCGGCGAGCCGCCAGGGCGGCGGGAGCTTCTTCAGCTCCTCCTCGGGCCAGCGGCCCTTCATGGCGAGCACGCGGGTCGCGGGTCCGCAGAGCGGCGCCACCTGCGCGAGCAGCTCCGGGAGCGGTGCCAGCGCGCGCGCCGTGACGGTGTCGAACGGCACCGGCGGATTGAGACTCTCGGCGCGCGAGTGCACCGCGCTCACGTTGTCGAGCGAGAGCGTACGGGCCGCGTGCGCCACGAACCGCGCCTTCTTGCCGCTCGAGTCGATCAGCGTGAAATGCCGCGACGGATTCACGATGGCGAGCGGCAGCCCCGGAAAGCCGGCTCCGGTGCCGACGTCCGCGATGCGCGTTCCGGCGAGATCCGGATGGATCGAGAGGCTGTCGAGGAGGTGGTGGGTGATCATTTCCTCGCGGTCACCGATCGCCGTGAGGTTGTAGCTGCGATTCCAGCGCTCGAGCTCGTCGAGGAGCCTCAACAGCCGCGCCGCGTCGTCGGGGGCGAGGGTGACCCCGAGAAGCGCGGCATCGCGCGTGAGGCGCTCGCTCGGGCTCAAGCTTCTGCCCTCCTTGAACGAATCCGGGCGCGATTGATCATACTCGCGGACCCGTATGCGACTGCTGTTGCTCGAAGACGATCCCATGATCGGCGAGGCCATCCGCGCGGGCCTGCGGCGCGATGGCTTCGCCGTCGACTGGGTGCGCACCGCCGAGGCCGCCGGCCGCGCCCTCGACACCGAGCCCTTCGAGCTGCTGCTGCTCGACCTAGGGCTCCCGGGCGGCGACGGCCTCGCCTTCCTCAAGGCGCTGCGCGGACGCGGCGCGGCGCTGCCGGTCCTCATCATCACCGCGCGCGATGCGGTGGCCGACCGGGTGGCAGGGCTCGACGCCGGAGCCGATGATTACCTGGTCAAGCCCTTCGATCTCGATGAGCTGGCGGCGCGCATCCGCGCGCTGCTGCGCCGCAAGTCGGGGCGCGGCGAGCCGCGCCTCGAGCACCTCGGTATCGTGCTCGAGCCGGCCTCGCACCGCGTGACGCACGACGGCGCCGAAGTCGCCCTGTCGCCGCGCGAGTTTGCGCTGCTCGAGCTGCTGCTCGAGCGCCCGGGAGCGATCCTGTCGCGCAGCCAGCTCGAGGAGCGCCTGTACGGCTGGGGCGAGGAAGTCGAGAGCAACGCGATCGAGGTGTACGTCCATGGCCTGCGTCGCAAGCTCGGTGCCGGGTTCATCCGCACGGTGCGCGGCGTCGGCTATTGCGTGAGACCCAAGCCGTGAGCTCGCTGCGCACGCGCCTCCTGGCTTCGCTCCTCGCCGGCGTGCTGCTCGTGGGCCTCGCGGGCGGCTGGATCGTCTATCGCAATGCGCTCGCCGAGGCGGACGCCTTCTTCGACTATCACCTGCGGCAGACGGCGCTCATCCTGCGTGACCAGCCGGTCGAGTACCTGCTGTCGCAGCAGATCGCGCCGGACGATGCCTCGTACGACTTCGTGGTGCAGGTGTGGACGCTCGACGGCGTGCGCGTCTATCTGTCACGCCCGCACGCGGTGCTGCCCGAGATCACCACGCTCGGCTTCGCGACCGTCAACACCCGCGAAGGACGCTGGCGGGTGTACGGCGTGCAGGCGCTGACGCGCGTCATCCAGGTCGCCCAGCCGATGAGCGTGCGGGAGCAGCGCGCCGCGCAGCTGGCGCTGCGCACGCTGGCACCCTTCGCGCTGCTGCTGCCGGCGCTTGCCGCTCTCATCTGGCTCGCGGTAGGTCTCGCCCTGAAGCCCCTCGAGCGGCTGACGGGCCTCGTCAAGGCGCGCCGCGAGGATACGCTCGAGCCGCTGCCCGACACGCGGCTTCCCGATGAGGTGCGGCCCCTGGTGGGCGCGCTGAATGAGCTGCTCGCGCGTCTCCACGCCTCGCTCGGGCGCGAGCGTGCGTTCATGGCCGACGCCGCGCACGAGCTGCGCACGCCGCTCACGGCGCTGCATCTGCAGATGGACGCTCTGGCGCGGGCGAGCGGCGAGGCCGAGCGCTCCGCCGCCATGGAGCGGCTCTCCGAGGGCGTGCGGCGCGCCATCCGCCTGGTCGAGCAGATGCTCGCGCTCGCGCGCGAGGAGCCGCGCACGGCGCCGCGGCACGTCGCGGTGGCGCTCGAGCCGCTCGCGCGCGAGGTGGTCGCCGAGCTCGTGCCGCTCGCCGATGCGCGTCACATCGATCTCGGGATCTCCGCAGCACAGCCGCTCACGGTCTCCGGCGATCCGGAGGCGCTGCGCACGCTGCTGCGCAACCTGGTCGACAACGCCGTGCGCTACAGCGGTGAGGGTGCGCGCGTCGATGTCTCGGTGGAGGCGGGCGGCAGCGCGGCGAGCCCGCGCGCCGAGCTTGCCGTGACCGACTCGGGCCCGGGCATTCCGAGCGCCGAGCGGGCGCGGGTGTTCGATCGCTTCTATCGGCGCGCCGGCACCGCCCCTCCGGGGAGCGGCCTCGGGCTCGCGATCGTGAAGGCGATCGCGGATGCGCATCGGGCCACCCTCACGCTCGCCGCCGGGCACGACGGCCGCGGCCTGCGGGTCGTCGTGGCGTTTCCCCGCGCGGCCTAACGCGCCAGCTTCTGCAGGAACGCGGCGGCCGTCCCGAGATAGGCGTCCCGGTTGGCCTTCTTGCGAAAGCCATGACCCTCATCCTTCGCCACCAGGTACCACACCTCGCCGCCAGCGGCGCGCACCCGCCACACCAGCTGCTCGGATTCCGAGGCCGGCACGCGCGGGTCGTTCAGCCCGTCCACCACCAGCAGCGGCCGCTTGATGCGGCTCGCGTTGGTGAGGGGGGAGATGCGCTCGAGGAACGCGCGCGTCCGGGGATCGCGCTCGTCGCCGTATTCGGCGCGGCGCAGGTCGCGCCGGTAGGGCGCGGTGCCGCTGAGGAAGGCGACGAAGTTGCTGATGCCCACCACGTCGATGCCGCCGCGCAGCCGCTCGCCGTAGGTCACGAGCGAGGCGAGCGTCAGGTAGCCGCCGTAGGAAGCTCCCATGACTGAGATGCGCTCGCGGTCGAAGGCCGGCTGCGCGCCGATCCATACCAGGAGCGAGCCGATGTCGCGCACCGCGTCCTCGCGCAGCTCGCCGTTGTCGAGGGCGAGGAAGCTCTTGCCGTAGCCGCTCGACCCGCGCACGTTGGGTGCGACTACCGCGTAGCCGAGCTCCCCGACCAGGAACTGGATGAACGGATCCCACCCGGGACGGAACTGCGACTCGGGTCCGCCGTGGATGTCGATGACGACCGGACAACGCACGACGTTGCGCGGCCGGTAAACGTAGGCCGACAGTAACCGCGGGTGGCCCGCGACGCGGTCCCAGGTGGCAAAGTGGACGAGCTCGGGGGCGATCAGCGCGCGATTGTCGAGCGGTCCGGCCTCGCTGCGCGTCCAGCGCTCGAGCCGCTGGTGCTCGAGGTCATAGGAGTAGACATCGCGCGGCGACCCGGGCGATTCCACCGCGAGCGCGAGGCGCCGCGCCGCGCGATCGAAGAGGACGCGCGTGATCACCCCTTCGGGCAGTCCCGGGGGCGACACCTCGGCGTGCGTCTGCGTGTCCTGAAGGGTGAGGCGGCTGCGCCCGTCGTGATTCACGACGTAGGCGACGTAGTGCCCGTCGACGCTCACGTCGAAGTCCTCGACGTCCCAGCCGGTGTCGGGCGTGATGCGGCGTGTCTGATGCGTCACCGGATCGATGAGCCTCAGGTGCACGAACTCATCGTCCTCGTCCGAGAGCACGTACACGCCGCGTCCGTCCGGGGCGAACTTCGCCCCGCGGATGCCGATCTTGCGGCCGCTGGTCTCGAGCGGCGTGAGCGCCCCGCTGGCAGGATCCGCGATGTACAGGTAGCCCTCGCTGACCGACAGGTAGCGCCAGACGAGGAGCTTGCCGTCGTCGACCGACCAGTCGAGCGGATACCACGCGCCCTGCTTGCCGCCCACGATGAGCCGCGGCGCGGCGCCGCTCGTCACGTCGGCGATGTAGATGTCGTAGCTCGCGCCGTCGCGGTCGCTGCCGTAGAAGGCGACGCGCCTGCCGTCGTGCGCCCACACCGGATTGCCGTGAAGAAAATCGCCGTGGGTGAGCTCGCGCACGCCACCGTCGGCCGCCTGGTAGTAGAGCTGCGAATTCTCATCGCCCCCCTGGTCCTTGAGGTAGACCAAGCCGCCGCTTGCCGGGGCAGCGCGCGCGAAATTGACCGGCTCCGGATAGAAGGTGAGCTGCTCGCGCGCGCCCATCGGGCCCGCGACCCGATGCAGCTGCTCAGTCTCGCCGAAGCGCGTGGCGATGAGCAGCGACCCATCGGGCAGCCAGTCGAGGAGGCTCGCCTGGCGCGACTCGAGATAGCGGCCGAGACGCGCGCCGAGCGCCTGGTCGGATGCGGGCACATTGTCGAACACCAGGTTGCCGCGCTCACGCCGCGGCACGAGCGGCGGCAGATGGCTGGGCGTCGCAGCCGGCGCCGGCGCGGCCGGCGCAACGGCGCCTCCCGGCTCCGCGGGCTGGGCCGCAGCGGCCGGTTGCGGCTCCGTCGGCCCGGCGGCCGGGCTGGGTGACTGTGGCGGCGGGGCGGGCTGCTCGGGAGCGGGTGGCTCCGGCGCCGGCGGCCTGCCTAGCACCGTGGCGGCGAGGAGCGCCGCGGCGCACGCGGTGAGGGCGCGGCGCAGGACGTTGAACGGTCGGGTCATGTGTCTAAGCTAGCGCACGGGTTACGATGTGTACACGCGAAACCCCTGGCCCCACACACGAGCCGCGTGCCCGAGCTTCCCGTCAAGCCGACGATCTACCGCCACCCGCACGGCATCAGCGCGATCGATGCCGAGTACCTGTATTCCGGGCACGCCGCCGCGCACCTCATCGAGGACTCAGGCTCGGCCGCCTTCGTCGACGTCGGCACCAACGACTCGGTGCCTTATCTGCTCGCGGCGCTCGCCGAGCTCGGCATCGCACGCGAGTCGGTCGCTTACCTGCTGCTGACGCACGTGCACCTCGATCACGCGGGCGGCGCCGGGCGGTTGATGCGCGCGCTCCCCAATGCGCGGGCGCTGCTACATCCACGCGGCGCGCCGCACATGATCGACCCGTCGCGCCTCATCGCGGGCTCGCGGGCCGTGTACGGCGCGGAGCGCTTCGAGCGGCTGTACGGCGAGCTCCTGCCGATACCGCGCGAGCGGGTGCGCGTGGTCGCGGACGGCGAGCGCATCACGCTCGGAAGGCGGACGCTCGAGCTCATCCACACGCCCGGCCACGCCATGCATCACTACGCGGTGGTCGACTCGAGTCACGCGAGCATCTTCAGCGGCGACACCTTCGGCATCTCCTACCGGGCTCTCGACACACCGCGCGGGAATTTCATCACGCCCTCGACGGTGCCGACGCAGTTCGACCCCGAGCAGCACCTCGCCTCCATCGACCGCATGCTGAGCTACCGCCCCGAGTCGATATACCTCATGCACTTCAGCCGCGTGACCGGCGCACCAAGGCTCGGTGAGCTCCTCAAGGCACAGATCCGCGAGCTCAGCGACATCGCGCGCCGGCACGCGCACGCAGCGGATCGCGTCGCCGCGATCCGCGCCGACATGCTGTCACTGTGGATCGAGCTGGCGCGGCGCGAGGGCAGCACGCTCGATGAGGCCGCGCTCGAGCGCGCGTTCGCCGGCGACCTCGAGCTGAATACCCAGGGGCTGATCGCCTGGCTGGACCGCGATACGGAGCGAAAGTCATGAAACCCTTCAAGGCGTTCCGCATTCATTCCGAGGGCGGCAAGATCGCCGCGCGCTTCGAGCAGCTGACGCTCGAGGACCTGGGGGCCGGCGAGGTCGTGATCCGCGTCGCCTGCTCCGACATCAACTACAAGGACGCGCTCGCCGCGACCGGCGCGGGCAGGATCCTGCGCCGCTACCCGCTGGTGGGCGGCATCGACCTCGCCGGGACCGTCGAGAGCTCGAGCGATGCGCGCTTCAAGGCGGGCGAGGCGGTGCTCGTGACCGGCTGCGGGCTCTCCGAGACGCACGACGGCGGCTACGCACAGTTTGCGCGCGTGCCGGCCGACTGGGTGATTCCCATGCCCGCGGGACTCGACGCCACCACGGCCATGTCGCTCGGCACCGCGGGCTTCACCGCGGCGCTCGCCATCCACCGCATGGAGCAGAACGGCCAGACCCCGCAGGGCGGACCCGTAGTCGTGACGGGCGCAACCGGGGGCGTGGGCAGCGTCGCCATCGACATGCTGGCGACGCGCGGCTACCGGGTGATCGCGGTGAGCGGCAAGCCGGACGCCGCCGACTACCTCAAGGCGCTCGGGGCCGCCGAGGTGCTCGACCGCCGGAGCCTCGACTTAGGCAGCCGGCCGCTGGAGGCGGCGCGCTTCGCCGGCGCCATCGACAACCTGGGCGGTGAGGTGCTCACGTGGCTCACGCGCACCGTGGACTTCTGGGGCAACATCGCCAGCATCGGGCTGGCGAGCTCCCCTGAGCTCAAGACCACCGTGATGCCGTTCATCCTGCGGGGGGTCGCCCTGCTCGGGATCAACTCCTCGGCGACCCGGCGCGAGTGGCGGCTGGCGGTGTGGCAGCGCATCGCGACGGACCTGAGGCCCCGGCAGCTGGCGCGCATCGTCACGCGCACCATCGGCTTCGACGAGCTGCCCCAGGCCTTTCCCGACTACATCGCCGGGCGCGTCACCGGGCGCACCCTGGTGCGCATCGGCTGAATCCTACCGACGAGTAGGATCGCGCCTGCTGGCCCCCGGCGGCGCCGCGCGTATAGAATGGCGTTTCCCCTTCGAGGTCACCCATGTCGGATCGATCAGCCACCGCCGGAGCGCGCCTGCGGGCCGCCGTCGACGTCGAGCGTCCGCTGCAGATCGTCGGCACGATCAACGCCTACGCGGCGCTGCTCGCCAAGCGCGCCGGCTTCCGCGCCATCTATCTCTCGGGCGCCGGGGTCGCCAACGCCTCCTTCGGACTGCCGGACCTGGGTGTCACGACGCTCAACGACGTCTGCGAGGATGTGCGCCGCATCACCGGCAAGTGCGAGCTGCCGCTGCTGGTCGACGCCGATACCGGCTTCGGCAGCGCCTTCAACATCGCCCGCACCTGCCGCGACCTGATCGGCGCCGGGGCCGCCGGCATGCACCTCGAGGACCAGGTATCCGCCAAGCGCTGCGGCCACCGGCCCGGCAAGGCCCTGGTGCCCCCCGGCGAGATGGTCGATCGCATCAAGGCGGCGGTCGATGCCCGCATCGATCCGGGCTTCGTCATCATGGCGCGCACGGATGCGCACGCGGTTGAGGGTCTCCCGGCCGCGCTCGAGCGCGCCGCGGCCTACGTGACCGCCGGCGCCGACATGATCTTCGCCGAGGCCCTGAAGACGCTCGATGAGTACCGGCAGTTCGCGGACGCCGCAGCTGTGCCGGTGCTCGCCAACATCACCGAGTTCGGGCAGACGCCGCTCTTTACCCTCGCCGAGCTCGGGCGTGCCGGGGTGAGGCTGGTGCTCTACCCGCTGTCGGCGTTCCGGGCCGCCGCCAAGGCTCACGAGGTGGTGTTCGGGGCGATCCGCCGTGAGGGTACGCAGAAGAGCGTCGTGCCCCACATGCAGACGCGCGCCGAGCTCTACGAGGTGCTCGGCTATCACGAGTACGAGAGGAAGCTCGACGAGCTGTTTGGAAGCAAGCCATGAACGACCCCGCCCCGCTCAAGCCGAAGAAGTCCGTGGCGCTCTCGGGGGTGCTGGCCGGGAACACCGCGCTCTGCACCGTCGGTCGCACCGGCAACGACCTCCACTATCGCGGCTACGACATCCTCGAGATCGCCGACAGGTGCGAGTTCGAGGAGATCGCCTTCCTCCTCATCCACGGCAAGCTCCCCAACAGCGCTGAGCTCGCGGGCTACAAGGCCCGCTTGAAGGCGCTGCGCGGGCTGCCCGCCGCGGTGCGTACCGTGCTCGAGGCGCTGCCGGCCGCGGCGCATCCCATGGACGTGCTGCGCAGCGGCGTCTCGGCCCTGGGCTGCATCCTGCCGGAGAAGGACGAGCACTCAGCCGCCGGCGCGCGTGAGATCGCCGACCGTCTGATCGCCTCCCTCGGCTCGATGCTCACCTACTGGTATCACTTCAGCCATTCCGGCGAGCGCATCCACACCGAGACCGCCGACGACTCGATCGGCGCGCACTTCCTGCACCTGCTGCATCGCCGACCGCCGCCGGCGGCATGGGTGCGGGCGATGCACACCTCGCTCATCCTGTACGCCGAGCACGAGTTCAACGCCTCGACCTTCGCGGCGCGCGTCATCGCCGGCACGGGCTCGGACCTGTACTCCTGCATCGCCGGCGCGATCGGCGCGTTGCGGGGGCCCAAGCACGGCGGCGCCAACGAGACGGCGCTGGTGATCCAGCAGCGCTACGAGTCGGCCGATGAGGCCGAGGCCGACATCCGCGCGCGCGTCGCCAACAAGGAAGTCATCATCGGCTTCGGACACCCGGTCTACACCATCGCCGATCCGCGCAACGAGGTGATCAAGGAAGTGGCACGGCGCCTGTCGCGCGAAGCGGGCGACCTGCGCCGCTTCGAGATCGCCGACCGCATCGAGGCGGTGATGCTCAAGACCAAGAGCATGTTCGCCAACCTCGACTGGTTCTCGGCGGTCTCGTACCACATGATGGGCATCCCCACCGAGATGTTCACGCCGCTGTTCGTCATCGCCCGCACGACCGGCTGGGCGGCGCACGTCATCGAGCAGCGCGCCGACGGCAAGATCATCCGGCCGGCCGCCAACTACATCGGCCCCGAAAGCCTGAAGTTCGTCCCCATCGAGCAGCGCAAGTAAGGCGCGCGAGACCGCCCATGTCCGCCCACGATGTGAAGTCCGCCGCACGGCCGGCCCCCGACGCCGCGCTCACGGCCATCGCCGAGTACGCGCGCAATTTCCGTGTCGAGAGCCAGGCCGCCTACGACACCGCCCGCTACTGCCTGATGGATACGCTCGCCTGCGGCTTCCAGGCGCTGAAGTACCCGGCGTGCCGCAAGCTCCTGGGTCCCGTCGTGCCGGGAGCGGTGATGGCGGGCGGAGCGCGGGTGCCCGGCACCTCCTTCGAGCTCGATCCAGTCCAGGCGGCTTTCAACATCGGCGCCATGATCCGCTGGCTCGATTTCAACGACACCTGGCTCGCCGCCGAATGGGGCCACCCGTCCGACAACCTCGGCGGCATCCTCGCGGTGGCCGACTACCGCGCGCGCCTCGCGGTGATGTCGGGCCAGGCGCCGCCCACGGTGCGCGACGTGCTCACCGCCATGATCAAGGCGCACGAGATCCAGGGCGTGCTGGCGCTCGAGAACAGCTTCAACCGCGTCGGGCTCGATCATGTGCTGCTGGTCCGGGTCGCCTCGACCGCGGTGGTGACGGCGATGCTGGGCGGGAGCCTCGAGCAGGTGGTGAACGCGGTCTCCAACGCCTGGATCGACGGCGGGGCGCTGCGCACCTACCGCCACGCGCCCAACACCGGCTCGCGCAAGAGCTGGGCGGCCGGCGATGCCACCAGCCGCGCGGTGCGCCTCGCCTTCGTCGCGCTCACCGGCGAGATGGGCTATCCGTCGGCGCTGTCGGCCCGGACCTGGGGGTTCTGCGACGTGCTCTTCAGGGGCAAGCCGCTGTCGCTGCCGCAGCCCTTCGGCTCTTACGTGATGGAGAACGTGCTCTTCAAGATCTCCTACCCGGCGGAGTTCCATGCGCAGACCGCGGTCGAGGCGGCGATGACGCTGCACTCCGAGGTCGCGGATCGCATCGCCGACATCGAGCGCATCGTCATCGAGACGCAGGAGCCCGGAGTGCGCATCATCGACAAGGTGGGTCCGCTCGCCAATCCCGCCGACCGCGACCATTGCATCCAGTACATGGTGGCGGTGCCGCTGCTCTTCGGCCGGCTCACCGCCGCCGACTACGAGGACGCGGTGGCGCGGGATCCGCGCATCGACGCGCTGCGAGAGAGGATGCAGGTGCGCGAGAATCCGCAGTTCACTGCGGAGTACTACGCCCCCGACAGGCGCTACATCGGCAACGCCGTGCAGGTCTTCTTCAGGGACGGCAGCCACACGGCTCGCGTGCAGGTGGACTTCCCCATAGGCCATCGCAAGCGCCGCGCCGAAGGCATGCCGGTACTCAGGAAGAAGTTCGAGGCCGCCGTGGAGGCGCACTTCGCGCCTAAGCAGGCCGAGCGCGTCAAGGCGCTGTTCGTGAAACCGGCAGGGCTGGATGCCCTGCCGGTCAATGAGTTCGTCGCCGCGATGGTGACGAACGGGACTTGAGTCCGGGGCGCTAGCCCACCCTCACCGGCACGAAGATCCGCGCCTCACCGCGCTGGATCAGAAGCGCGATGTGCCCCTTGGAGCTCTCGATCGCGCTCTTGAGCGCCGCCGCGCTCGACACCGGCGCGCCGTTGGCCGAGAGCACGATGTCGCCGGGCTGAATGCCGGCCTCGGCCGCCGGGCCGGAAGACCGCTCGACCAGCAGCCCACCCTGCACGTTCCCCTGACGCTGCTCATCGCTGCTGAGCGGGCGCACGGCGAGCCCGAGCTTGCCACCCTCGTGCTGCGGCTCGCGGCTCGTGGCGGTGCGCTGGTCATCGACCGAGCCCAGCTTCACGGTCACGGTGCGCGCTGCGTGGTTGCGCCAGATCTCGAGCTCGACCTGGGTGCCCGGGCTCAGGGCGGCGACCTTCACCGGCAGCTCGTTCGAGCTCATGATCGGCTCGCCGTTCAACTTGAGGATGACGTCGCCCGGCTCGACACCGGCGTGCGCCGACGGGCCATTCTTCTCGACGCTCGACACCAGCGCACCCTCGGGCTGCGGCAATCCGAAGGAGTCGGCGAGCCCCTGAGTGACGTTCTGGATCACGACGCCGAGCTTGCCCCGCGTGACGTGGCCGGTGGCCTGCAGCTGCTGCTCGACCTGCATCGCGACGTCGATCGGGATCGAGAACGACACGCCCTGGTAGCCGCCGCTGCGGCTGTAGATCTGCGAGTTGATGCCGACCACTTCGCCGCGCATGTTGAAGAGCGGCCCGCCGGAGTTGCCCGGATTGATCGGCACGTCGGTCTGGATGTAGGGGACGTAGCCCGAATCGAGCGCGCGGCCCTTGGCGCTGACGATGCCGGCGGTGGCGCTGTTCTCGAAGCCGAAGGGAGCCCCGATGGCGAGCACCCATTCACCCACCTTGAGCGAGCGCGAGTCGCCGAGCTTCACCGTCGGCAGATCCTTGGCCTGGATCTTGATCACCGCGATGTCGGACTTCGGATCGATGCCGATCACTTTGGCGGTGTACTCGCGGCGATCGGTCAGTCGTACCGTCACCTCGCTCGCGCCCTTCACGACGTGCGCGTTGGTGAGGATCAGCCCGTCGGAGCGGATGACGAAGCCGGAGCCCTCGCCGTGCATCGGCTGCGGGCGCGGCATCTGGAAGCCAAAGCCGCGGAAGAACGGTGCGAACGGGCTGTTGGGCCCGAAAGGATTGTCGTTGCCGCCGTTGCCGCCGTTGCCCCCGTTGCCGCCGTTGCCGTTACCCTCATCGCTCTCGTCACTGTCGTCGCCCGGCCCGTTCCAGGACGTCGACACCTTGGTGGTGACGCTGATGTTTACCACCGCGGGTCCGTACTTCTGCACCATCGCGCTGAAGTCCGGCAGGGAGATGGTCGGGTTGGAGGCGGGTGCGGAGGCGCTCGCGCCGGGCGCGGAGGCGACCTGGCCCGCCGGGGCCGGCGCGGCGTGCGCGGCGCCGGAGTAATACAGCGCGCCGACCGGCACGGCGACGGTCGCGGCGCCGAGCATCGCGATGACGAGCGGCTTGCGGACAAACGAGACGAGATGCATGGAAGGCTCCTCAAAAAGCTCAGACTGCTCCATGGGCGAACGATAGACGGGCCGGCTTAACTGAGTCTTAAGGCCGGTCATCGCTGGCCGTCGTCACGGAGCGCCGCATTTGGAAGCCCGGGCGCGCGGAAAGTTCCGGGGCCGGCGGCGGCCCGGGCGCACGAGCCCCGCAGCCCGGGAGGATCAGTCGGCGCCCAGGCGCGTGTAGGGCCGTGGCTCGGTGCCGAGCGAGGGGGTGAGCCTGCTGAAGTAGGTGGCGATCTGCGCAATGTCCTCATCCTTGAGATTGGCGGCGAAGCCCTTCATGACCGGGTTCTTGCGCCCGCCGTGCTTGTACTCATTCAGCGCCCGTACGATGTAGTCCTCGTGCTGCCCGGCGAGCGAGGGGTAGATCGGCGCCACTGCGATGCCGTCCTGGCCGTGGCAGGAGACGCACAGCTGCGCCGCCGGCGGCGCAGGGCCCCCCTTGCCGCTCGAGACGAGCGGCTTGCCCGCAAGGAAAGCGGCAACGTCGGCCATGTCCTGGTCGGAGAGCGACTCGGCCTGCGAGTGCATCGTGATCTGCGAGCGGTCGCCGTCGCGGTAGCCGTGCAGCGCGATCACGAGGTACTCGGGGTTCTGGCCACGCAGCTCCGGCACGCTGTACATGGGATAGGCGTTCTTGTAGCCCTCGATCCCGTGGCAGCCGAGGCAGGTGTAGGAGACGGCTTTGCCGTGCGACGCGTCGGCGGCCGGCGGCGCCGGGGTGGCGGCGGCGGGCTGTGCCGGCACGGCCGCGACCGCAGCCAGCGCACCGGCGGCGATCAGCGCGATCACCAGCGCACGCACTCGAGAGCCTTTCCCGCGCCCCATTCCGCTGCTCCCCGCCCGGCAAGAACGCCGCAAAAACGGCCCCGAATCTTACGGACTCGCCACGCCAAATGCCACACGCGGAAAAATGCCACACAATCCGTGTCGCCATGATCGGCCTCATTCAACGTGTCGCGAGCGCCGAGGTGCGTGTCGAGGGGGCGCTGGTCGGCGCGATCTCGCGTGGTGTGCTCGCCTTCATCGCGGTGCGGCGCGAGGACACGCCGGCCGCGGCCGAGCGGCTGCTCGAGCGGCTGCTCGACTACCGCATCTTCCCCGACGCCGGGGGGCGCATGAACGTCTCGCTGCGCGAGGTGCGCGGCGGGCTGCTGCTCGTGCCGCAGTTCACCCTCGCCGCCGACACCAGCAAGGGCACGCGCGCGGGGTTCTCGAGCGCGGCGGACCCCGAGCAGGCGCGGCGTCTTTTCGACTATCTCCTCGAGCGGGCGCGGAGCTCGTATCCTCATGTTTCCGCTGGCGTATTTGGCGCCCATATGCAGGTGTCGCTGATCAATGACGGCCCCGTGACGTTCTGGCTCGAGGCGGTGGCTCGCTGAGCGTGAAATGGCTAGCGGAATTGAGCGAACTTGTGGGGCCCGGGGCGCTCATTTGACCTATGATTCCCTTCTTTTCGCCGCGCGGGCGGACTCACGTGGAGCGTTGACGTATGGGTATAGGAATGCGCGAGCTGCTGATCATTCTGCTCGTGGTGCTCGTGGTGTTCGGCGCCAAGAAGCTGCGCACCGTGGGCTCGGATCTCGGCGCGGCGGTGCGTGGGTTCAAGAAGGCGATGAGCGAGGGCGAGGAGGAGCAGAGCGCCCCGCAGAAGCAGATCCGCTCCGAGAAGGCGGACGCGGAGTTCGACGAGGTCGCGAGGAAGAGCGAGGCCCAGCCCAAGAGCGACCGGAGCGTGTGACCTGTTCGAAGGGCGCTTCTCCGAAGTCCTGATCATCTTCGTTCTGGCACTCGTGGTGCTGGGACCCGAGAAGCTGCCGCGTGTGGTCGCCGAGGTGGGCCGCTGGGTCGGACGCGCGCGCGCCATGGCGCGCCAGTTCCGCGAGCAGCTCGAGGAGGAAGTGCAGCTCGAGCAGGCGCGCCGCACGCAGGCGCAGAATCCGCCGACGCCCGACACCCAGGCGCCGGCGCACAACCCGCCGCCGGGCGCCGCTGCCAGCACCTCGGCTGCGAGCACGCCCGTTGCGAGTCCGACCGAGCCCGAGCGGCCCCCGACGTTCTCGCACGCGCATCCCACCGACGCCACCGGCGCCAGCACACTCGCCGCCGCACCGGCCACAGCGACTCCGAGCGCCGATGAGCGAGGAACCTGAGAAGCTCGCCGAAGGCACCCTGATCTCGCATCTGCTCGAGTTGCGGGACCGGTTGCTGCGCTCGATGATGGCCGTGGGAGTCGCCTTCGTGCCCTGCGTCTTCTACTCGAACGACATCTTCACCTTCGTCGCTTCGCCGCTGCTCGCCAAGCTCCCGCCCGGGAGCAATCTGATCGCGACCGGCGTCATGTCGCCGTTCACGACGCCCTTCAAGCTCTCGTTCTTCGTCGCGTTGCTCGCGGCGATGCCGTACATCATCTACCAGCTGTGGGCGTTCGTAGCTCCCGGGCTGTACCGCAACGAGCGGCGCTTCGCCGTGCCGCTGCTGCTCTCCTCGATCCTGCTGTTCTACCTCGGTATCGCCTTCGCCTACTACTTCGTCTTTCCGGTGATGTTCCAGTTCTTCGCGGCCACGACGCCGAAGGGCGTGGCCATGATGACCGACATCAACCAGTACCTGGACTTCGTGCTGACGATGTTCTTCTGCTTCGGCGTGGCCTTCGAGGTGCCGGTCGCGGTGGTGCTGCTGGTGGTGATGGGCATCGTGCGCATCGAGAAGCTTCAGCGGAATCGCGGCTACGTGCTCATCGGCATCTTCATCCTCGCCGCGCTCCTCACCCCGCCCGATGCCATCTCGCAGTGCTCGCTCGCGATTCCCATGTACCTCCTCTACGAGGGCGGCATCCTCATGGCGCGCATCCTGTCGCGCGCCAGGAGCGCCGCGGACGCCGAGAAAGTCGGAGAGAGCTGAGCGCGCGCGAGGCGCGCGCTGCCGCGGCCGTTTGCGCCCCTGGCGGCGCCTGCGTCAGACTCGGCTCGCAGGGCGCGACGCAGAAAGCGCGCTGGGGGGTGCGCGAGTGTCGCGAGGCCACACATGAAGCAGTCCGCCGCCGCCACGCTTGCTCCGGCGACTCCCGCGCGCACCCTCCTCGGCCAGCCGCTCGGGCTGGCGACACTGTTCCTCACCGAGGTGTGGGAGCGCTTCACCTACTACGGGATCCAGTCGCTGCTGATCCTGTTCATGGTGGCGCCGGCGGCGAAGGGCGGCCTCGGTCTCGACGACAAGTCCTCCGCATCGATCTACGGTCTGTACGTGGGGGGCACCTATCTCCTCGGGCTCCTGGGCGGCTGGATTGCCGACCGCCTGGCCGGCGCACAACGCGCGGTGATCGCCGGAGCGATCCTCATCGCCGCCGGCAACACCCTGCTCGCCCTCGGCACGACCGCGATCTTCTTCGTGGGCCTCCTGGTCATCGCCATGGGCGTGGGGTTCCTCAAGCCCAACGTGAGCGCGCTGGTGGCGGCGCTCTACCCCGAGGGTGGCGCGCGGCGCGACGCCGGCTTCTCCATCTTCTACATGGGGATCAACATCGGAGGGTTTCTCGGCCCGGTGGTGGTGCCGCTGGTCGCCACGGCCTTCGGCTGGCGCTTCGGCTTCGCTCTCACGGCGCTCGGCATGGCGCTCGGCGTCGTCTGGTTCCTGTGGGCGCGCCGCTTTCTCGGCGCCGCGGGCACGGCCGTCGCACCCGAGCAGCGCGCCTCGTGGACTCCGGTGGTGCTGCTGCTCGCCGGGCTCACCGCCGTCGTGCTGCTGGCCTTGGGCGGCGCGCTGCCCATCGACGGCGCGCGGCTCGCGTCCTCCGCCTCCTGGGCGTTCTCGCTGCTCGCGGTGGCCTACTTCGCCTACCTGCTGTTCTTCGCCGGGCTCACCGTGACGGAGCGCAAGCGCGTGCTCGTCATGGTGACCCTGTTCCTCGGCTCGGTCACCTTCTGGGCGGGGTACTTCCAGCAGGGCGCTTCCTTCAACCTCTTCGCCGCCCGCTACACCGACCTCGACATCTTCGGCTGGAGCATGCCCCCGGGCATACTGCAGGCGGCGAACTCGCTGTTCGTGATCATCCTCGCCGGAGCGTTCGCGGCGCTGTGGCTCGCGCTCGGCAAGCGCGACCGCGATCCGCCGTCAGCCGCCAAGTTCGGCGTGGGGCTGCTGCTCCTCGGGCTCGGGTTCCTCGTCATGTACTTCGCCGCGCAGCACGTGCGCGCCGGCCACCTGGTGCTGCCCACCTGGCTCCTCGGCACCTACTTCCTGCATGTCTGCGGGGAGATGTGCCTGTCCCCGGTGGGCCTGTCCAACATGAGCAAGCTGGTGCCGCCGCGCTTCGTCGGGCAGGCGATGGGCATGTGGTTCCTGTCGCTCGCGCTCGGCGGCAATCTCGCCGGTCAGCTGACCGGTGAGTACGACGCGAGTCACCTCGAGACGCTCCCGGCGCTGTTCCTGAAGATCTTCTGGTACGGCGTCATCGCCGGGCTGGTGATGCTCGCCCTGACGCCGCTGGTAAAGCGCCTGATGGCCGGCGTGAAATGAGCGGGGTGCGGCGCACGCTCAGGCGCGCGCCGCGCTTCGGCGCGCTCACTCCGTGACGCGCAGGTCGTCGACGAAGTACTCGGTCTCGCCGAAGCACGAGGTGGGAACCCAGCGGTGCTGCTGGTAGTGCAGCGCCATGCGCTTGCCGACGTTGGCGTTGAGCCTGGCGGCCACCGCATCGCTCGGCACGGTGAAGAGGAACTTCTCCGCCACCGTTCCCGGCATAGTCACCATGGCCATCTCGCCTTCCCAGGTCTTGCAGATGAAGCCCTTCTTCGAGAGCTTCTGCACGTAGCCGGCGCGCTCGCCTTCCGAGTACGACCAGTGCAGGGTGATCCAGGTGAAGCCCGCGAGGCCGAGCAGCGCGATAGCCAGCAAAACGACAAGCACCCTGAGCATGGCCTTTGACCCCCGCGTGCCGCGCAGGCGGCAAGCATAGCGCGCGGCTCGACCGCGAGGCTAAGATGGCCGCATACATAACAGCAACAACTTTTCGGGGGTTCCCGTCATGAAGACCGAAGCGCGCGCCGAGCTGACGCTGCGGGGCCTGGTTCTCGGCGTGCTGATCACGCTGGTATTCACCGCCGCCAACGTCTACTTCGGCCTGAAGGCGGGACTCACCTTCGCCACTTCGATTCCCGCGGCGGTGATCTCCATGGCGGTGCTGCGCGGCTTCAAGGGCGTGACGATCCAGGAGAACAACATCGTGCAGACGGTCGCCTCGGCGGCCGGCACGCTCTCCTCGGTCATCTTCGTGCTGCCCGGCATGGTGATGATCGGCTGGTGGAGCGGCTTTCCCTACTGGGTGTCGTGCGCCATCTGCGTGTTCGGCGGCACGCTCGGCGTCATGTACTCGATCCCGCTGCGCCGGGCGCTGCTCGCGCAGAAGGATCTGCCCTTTCCCGAGGGCGTGGCCTGCGCCGAGGTGCTCAAGGTGGGCGGCGGCGGGCAGGCGCAGGGCGTGGAGGAGACGCGCGCGGGGCTGCACGCGCTCCTGTGGGGCTCGGTGATCTCGGGCGCCTTCTCGCTGATTACCGCGACGCGCATCTTCGCCAGCGACGTCGCGCGCACTTTCCGCGTGGGCGAGCGCAGCGTGTCGGGCTTCGATTTCTTCCTGTCGTTCGCGCTCTTCGGCGTCGGGCACCTGGTGGGACTGTGGGTGGGAGTGGCGATGCTCGTCGGCGCACTCATCGCCTGGGTGTGGGGCATCCCACATTTCTCCGCGCTCAGCGACGCGGCGGTGAACCTCAACGACCCGGGAGCGGTCGCCGCGCTCGCGCGTGCCACCTGGAGCCACAAGGTGCGCTTCGTCGGCGCCGGCACCATCGGCGTCGCCGCGATCTGGACGCTCGCCAAGCTGACGAGGCCGGTCGCGGCCGGTCTCGCCTCGGCGATGGCCGCGGCCCGCACGCGCGCCGCGGGCAATGCGGCGCTCCTGCCGATCACCGAGCAGGACATGCCGATCGGCACGGTCGGGATCGTGTCACTCGTGTGCGTGCTGCTCTCGGCCGTGCTGCTCGCGCAGTTCGTCGGCCAGAGCGGCCTCGGCGGCCACTTCCTCCTGCTCGTGATCGCGGGGGCGCTCTACATCGCGGTCATGAGCTTCCTGGTGTCGGGAGTCTGCGGCTACATGGCCGGCCTCATCGGCGCATCCAACAGTCCGCTGTCGGGCATCGGCATTCTCGCGGTGGTCGGCTTCGGGCTGATCCTCGTGTTCGGCATGAGCCCGGGCTCGACTCCCGATGGCGGCAAGTCCCTCGTGGCCTACGCGCTGTTCGTGACCGCCGTGGTGTTCGCCGCCGCCGCGATCGCCAACAACAACCTGCAGGACCTGAAGACCGGCCAGCTGGTCGACGCCACGCCGTGGAAGCAGCAGGCGGCGCTCGTGGTCGGCGTGATCGCGGGCGCCGTGATCATCCCGCCGATTCTCGACCTGCTGAACCATGCCTACGGCTTCGCCGGCGCGCCGGGAGCCCACGAGCATCCGCTGCCGGCGCCGCAGGCGGGCCTGATCTCCGCCCTAGCGCAGGGCGTGATTCAGAACAACGTCGACTGGAGCCTGATCGAGACCGGCGGCGCGATCGGAGTGGTGCTCATCGTCATCGACCTCGTGCTGCGCCGGGCGGTGCCCGGTGCGCACTGCTCGCCGCTCGCCGTGGGTCTCGGCATCTACCTGCCGACCCAGAGCACGCTCATGGTGGTGGTCGGCGCGGTGTGCGGCTGGCTGTACGACCGCGCGGCGGAACGGCGCACGCGGCCCGAGGCCACCAAACAGCTCGGCGTGCTGCTCGCCTCCGGGATGATCGTCGGGGAGGGACTGGTCGGCGTGCTGGTGGCGGCGCTGGTCGCCTTCTCGGGCCAGGACTTCCCGCTGTCGCTGGTGCCCGACTCCTTCGCCGACAACGGCGCCGTATGGCTCGGCGCCATCGTCTTCACCGTCGTGATCTATGCGCTCTACCGCCGGGTGGGCCGGGCGCTCAAGGCCTGAGCCTCAGTCGCGGAACACGTCGGTGCTGAGGTAGCGCAGCCCCGAGTCCACCGCGATCGTGGCCACCGTGGCGCCGTCCCCTAAGCGCTCTGCCACGGCGAGCGCCGCCACGAGGTTGGCGCCGGTCGAGGTGCCGGCGAAGATCGCCTCCTCGCGCGCCAGGCGCCGCGCCATGGCTTTCGCCTCCAGCGTCGGCACGGGGAGGACCGTGTCGACGTCCTGACGGCGCCACAGGGGCGGCACGAAACCGATGCCGATGCCGTCGATGTTGTGCGTCCCCGGGGCGCGCCCCGAGAGCACCGCCGACTCCGCCGGCTCGACCGCGACCACCTCGAGGCGCGGGTTATGCCGGCGCAGCGCATGCGCGCTGCCGTGAATCGAGTGCGCGGTGCCGACCGCCTGCACGAAGGCATCGACGCGACCGCCGCTCTGCTGCCAGAGCTCCTCACCGAGCGCGTGATAGCCGGCCTCGCCGTCGCGGTTGTTGAGCTGATCGCAGTACCAGTGACCGGGTCGCAGGCCGAGCTCCGCCGCCGTGGCGATCATCGCCTTGATGAGCCGCTCGGTGATCCTGCCGTCCTCGCTCGCGACGTCGGTGATGGCCGCGCCATAGGCGCGCATGGTCAGCCGCTTCTCGGGGCTGAAGGCGTCCGAGAACACGAAATGGGCCTTGAAGCCGAGCGCGGCGGCGACCAGCGCGAGCGAGATACCGGTCGTGCCGGCGGTGTATTCGACCACCGTGTCGCCGGGCTTCAGGCGTCCGCTCGCGACCGCAGCCTCGATCATCGAGCGCGCGACGCGATCCTTCATGCTGCCGGTCGGATTGGCGGACTCGAGCTTGACCACGATGCGCGCCGAGCCCGCGCGCGGCAGGCGCTGCAGCTCCACGAGCGGCGTGTTGCCTATCGCTGCAAGTACCCCGGTCAATGGCACGGTGCGGCCCTCCCAGGCCTGCAATCCATGAGTGTCAGCGGCGCGGGTAGCGCTCGATGCCCTGGTGGCCGATGAGCGCCGAGCCGAGCCAGCCGGTGAGCCACACGATGATCCAGGTCAGCAGCGCGGACCTGAAGCCCCCGTAGAGGTGGAAGCCCGGGAGCAGCCAGGCGACCAGCGCCACCATGGCGGCGTTCAGCACCAGCAGGAACAGCCCCAGCGTCACGAGGGTGATGGGCAGGGTGAGAATGAAGGCGATCGGCCGCACGATGGCGTTCACGACGCCGAGCAGCAGGCCGGCGAGGAGCAGCGTCGGCACGCTGTCGAACCCCACGCCCGGAACCCACTGGCTCGCGAGCCACAGTCCAAAGGCGGTCAGCAGCGCCCGCAGCAGGAATCCGGTCACTGTGCCGCTCCCGCGCGGTTCTGCGCTTCGACCAGGACCTTGAGGCGATTGAGCGCCTGCAGCCAGGAGGTCCGCAGCCGCCAGTACTGGGTATCCCACTCAGGCTCACCCGGGACGCCCGAGCCCAGGAGCCGCACCACGGTGCCCCCGGGCACGGCCTCGACGATGAGATCGTCGGTGAGCACCGAGTCGCAGCGCGGCAGCGCCGGGTTCGGCAGATAGATCAGCCGCACCCGCCGGCCGGCGTCGAACACGTCGATATGCGCCTCGAGCTCGGTGACCCGGTCGACACGGGCGCGGAACAGCCCGCCCTGGCGCGGCTGCAGCTGCGCCTCCGGAGAACACCAGCGTGTGAGGCTCTGCGGCTCGGTGATCGCCCGCCACACCCGCACGGAGTCGGCGGCGATGTCGACCCGGTGTGCGTAGCCCCGGACTCTTTCACCCATGCGTTTATTGTGCCACCGCTCGCCCCGCGCCGGGGCCTGTGCGCCCCGCCGCCTGCCTGCCAGCTCGTCTATCCTAGGCGGCGGGAGGGTCCATGCCATACGTTCATATCGTGCTCGCGCTCGCGCTCATCGAGTTCTTCCTGTTCAGCCTTGCGGTCGCGCACGCGCGCGAGACCTACCAGGTGCCGGCGCCCGCCACCACGGGCCACGAGGTCTTCGAGCGCTACTTCCGTGTGCAGATGAACACGCTCGAGCAGCTCATCATCTTCGTGCCGTCGATCATCCTGTTCGCCCGCTATGTGAGCACGTGGCTCGCGGCCCTGCTCGGCCTCGTGTTCATCATCGGGCGCGCGGTCTACTTCAGGGGCTATGTGCGCGCGGCCGAGCGGCGCCACATCGGCTTCATGCTGAGCGTCGTTCCGAACGTCACGCTGCTCGCGGGGGGACTGCTCGGCGCACTGTGGGCGCTGCTGCACCACGCGGGCGGCTGAGGAGCGCTAGCGCGTTGCGGGCGCGCGCCGGAAGAAGGCCACACCTAAGGGCACGAGCGAGGCCACGATGATCGCGATCGTGACCAGCCCGAAGTGCTGCTTCACGAGCGGGATGTTGCCGAAAAGATATCCGCCCCAGATGAACAGCAGCACCCACGCACAGCCGCCGGCGAGGGTGTAGGCGAGGAATCTTCCCCAGGGCATGCGGCCGATGCCGGCCACGAACGGCGCACAGGTGCGGATGATCGGCATGAAGCGTGACAGGAGGATCGCGAGCGCACCGTAGCGCAGGAAGAACGCCTCGGTGCGCCTCAGATACTCCACCTTGAGGAGTCGATAGCGGCCCGAGAAGGCGGGGGGGCCGATGGCGCGTCCGATGCTGTAATTCACGGTGTTGCCGAGCACCGCCGCCACCGCGAGGGTGGCGCTGGCGAGCGGCGCCGTGAGCGTGCCGCTCGTGTCCACCGCGGCGAGCGCACCCACGGCGAACAGCAGCGAGTCTCCCGGCAGGAACGGGGTCACGACGAAGCCGGTCTCGGCGAAGATCACGGCGAAGAGGATCGGGTAGATCCAGGCGTGATAGGCCGCGAGCAGCTCCACCAGGTGGCGGTCGAGATGCAGGACGAGATCGATGAGCCAGGCCAGCATGCCGGCGAAGGATAGCGGGAAGCGCGGAAGCGCAGGGCCCCAAAGTCGCGCCTTTGGGACCCGGTAACGAAGCTGAGGTCCGAAAAATCGCCGCAGGCTTCCGGAGGCGATTTTCCCAAGTTAACTAGGGCACGAGATCGCGTGCGCCGGGCAGAGCACCGGCCGCGCGCGCGGTGAGGGCGCTGCGGCTCTTCAGCGTCTCGAGCCCGGTGTGCACGTCGACATCGCGTGCGGCGAGCGGCAGGCCGCTCTTGCCGTAGTCCGCGGTGGAAGTCTCGCTCGGCCCCTTCTCGACGATGTCGGGAACGATGCCCTTGCCCTGGATCGAGGCGCCCGACGGGGTGAAGTAGCGCGAGGTGGTGAGCTTGAGCGCGCCGCCGTGCGCGAGCGGCATGACGGTCTGCACCGAGCCCTTGCCGTAGGTCGTGCGCCCGACGAGTAGCGCCCGCCCATGGTCCTTGAGCGCACCCGCCACGATCTCGGAGGCGGACGCAGTCCCGCCGTTCACGAGCACCACGAGCGGCGCGCCATTGATGAGGTCTCCGCGGTGGGTCGCATCCATCCGGAAGCGCGCCTCGGGGGTACGCCCGTCGGCAGAGACGATCACGCCCTGCTCGAGGAAGTCATCGGCCACGGCGACACCCGCCTCGAGAACACCACCAGGATTGTCTCTTAAATCCAGGACTAAACCCTTCAATCCGCCATTATTGTCTCTTTTGAGGCGCAATATGGCGTGGCTGACGTCTTCCGCCGTCGTCTCGGTGAAGCTCGTGATCCGCAGGTATCCGTAGCCTGCCTCGAGCGTCTCCGCGAGGACGCTCGGGACCTCCACCTGGGCCCGCCGCAGCGCAAACTCGAGAGGGCCAGGGGCGCCCGGGCGACGAATGGTGAGTCTGACCGTGCTGCCCGAGGCGCCGCGCATGCGCGCGGTGGCACCGGCAAGGTCGGCGCCGATCTCTACGCCGTCGATCCTCACGATCTCATCGCCACTCCTGAGGCCCGCGCGCTGCGCGGGCGAGCCGTCGATCGCGTGAAGCACCCTGACCGCCCCGTCCCCGGGCGCGACCTCGATGCCGACGCCGGGATAGGAGCCCATGGTGCTGAGGCGTATCTCCTCGAACTCCTCGCTGTCGAGGTAAGCCGAATGCGGATCGAGCGCGGTCACCATGCCGCGCACCGCCCGCTCGATGAGCTGGTGGTCATCGACGTCCTCGACATAGTCGCGCTTGATGCGCTCGTAGACTTCGGCGAACAGGCTCGCCTCTTCCCAGGAGAGCGTGCTGCGCGCGGCCGCGGCCGCCGGGCGCAGCTCGCTCGAGCGCTCGGCGAGCACGCCGCTCGCGAGCGCGCCGCAGAAGCCGAAGGTGGCCCCGGCGATCAGCGCGATCAGGGTCCGCGAACGGCTGGACATGCGCTCGAAACTCCCTTCACGGCGTCGCTCCTGCGTACCACATGATGTCGTTCGGTCGTCGCTCCCCACCGGCCGTATCGCTCGGCAGGGGCAGCTCGTTCAGCAGCTCCGCGAGCGCGATCGGCCTGCCGATCGCAAAGCCCTGGCCGTAGTCGACCCCGAGCTCGGCCACGTGAGTGCTGATGGCCTCGGTCTCGATGTACTCGGCGACGGTGATGACCGACATGCTGCGGGCGAGCTCGGCGATGGCGCGCACCATGGACTCGGCGCGCTTGTCCTTGAGAACGTCGCGGATGAAGCTGCCGTCGATCTTGAGCATGGTGATCGGCAGCTGCCGCAGGCACGAGAGTGAGGACAGGCCCGTGCCGAAGTCATCGAGCGCCACGCCGCACCCGAGCTTGCGCAGCCGCCGCATCAGATCCTCGGCGCGCGGCAGATGCGCGACGGTGGCATTCTCGGTGAGCTCGAAGCAGAACAGGTCCGGGTCGAGGCCGCTCTCGCCGATCGACTTGATGAGGAAGTCGGCGAAGGTGTCGTCATCGAGCGATTGCCCGGAGAAGTTGATGGTGAAGCCGAGAGCCTTCCCCTCGAGCACGCCGGCGCGCGGCTTCAAGGCCTCGATCACATGGTTGATCACCCAGCGGTCGATGACCGGCATCAGCTGGTAGCGCGCGGCGGCGGCGAGGAAGCTGTCCGGACCCATGGTGAGCCCGTCGTCGTTGATCATGCGCAGCAGCAGCTCGTAGTGCGGCCGCGCGCTCTCGGCGCCCGAGAACGGCAGGATGAGCTGCGCATCGAGCCGCATCCGGTCGTTGTCGATGGCATCGCGCAGCTGCGCGGCTACGCTGATGTCCGCGAAGCGGCGCACGATGCTGGTATCGCTCGACTGGTAGACCTCGACGCGATTGCGGCCGCGATCCTTGGCGGCCTTGCAGGCGCTCTCGGCGGCCGCGAGCACGTGGCCGAGCTCGCCGCCCTCGGTGTCGAGCAGCGCGACGCCGACGCTGATCGAGACCGGCGGGCGCGATTCGCCCGGATTCGGCACCAGCTGCTCCGCTCCGGCGCGCAGCGCCTGGGCGAACTTCTCGGCATCGTCCACCTGCGCCGGCAGCAGCACGGCAAAACGGTCGCCCGAGATGCGCGCGCCGAAAGCTCCCGGCGGCAGGCGCTTGCGAAACAGCTCCCCCAGCTGCCCGAGCACCGAGTCGCCGACGTGCATGCCGGCCTTCTCGTTGATGGCGTGCAGCTGGTCGACGTCGATGTAGAGCGCGCTCCACTGCTGGTTGCCCTTGCCGTCGGTCACGACCGCGGCGAGGCGCCGCTCGAAGGCGGGGCGGGTGTACAGCCCGCTCAGGGCGTCGTAGCTCGACTCGACGATGTCGAGCGCCTTGCGGGCGAGGATCTGCGCGATGTGCGCGTCGCGCTGGCTGAAGTGCTCGCTCGCCTCGTCGCGCAGCAGCGCCAGCATGCCGATGCAGCGCCCGGCACGCGAGCGCAGCGCACAGGCGAGCACGCGGTAGGGGTAGGTGTCGGCGAGTCCGACGTCGACGTCGTTGACGATGAGCGGCTCGCTCTGCGCCTGTGCCAGCGAGAGGAGCTTGCGGTGCGCCTTGGTCATGAAGCGCGCATCGGCCGGACTATCGCCGTTGGCGCGCAGCAGCGTCAGGTTCTTCTCCGGCACGAGCAGCGCCCCGGTGCTCGCACGCAGGTGCTCGATGGTCTGCTGCAGCAGCAGCTGCAGGTCGTTGGCGCCGTCGGGAGTGGGCGCGTCGGCCGCGCCGTGCGAGAGCACCAGCTCGAGATCGCGGTTGAGCGCCGCGAGCGCGCCGTTCAGCTCATCGATGTTGGCGTGGGCGATGAAGTCCCGCCGCAGGCACTCGAGCGCCGGGGCGAGCAGCGAATTGGCGAAGGAGAAGTCCTGGTGCTTGCGGTCGCCGCCTTCATTCGGCCGGCACACCACCGCGACGATGGCGAGGAGACTCTTGGCGTCGTCGCGCAGCGAGCAGAGGTAGACGGGGAGGTTGCCGGCGAGCGTGCGCAGCTGCCCGGCCCCACCCTCGTTGCGCGCGCTGATGAGCGCGTCCTCGACGACGTTCATGAGGTCCGGCCCGGTCATGGTCTCCGAAGACCAGAGCAGCTCGCCCCCCTGGCTGAAGATCGCCAGGCTCGAGGCGCGCGGCAGGAGCGAGCGCACCAGGCGGAAATAGGGCTCGAAGCGGGCGGCGGGCTGCCCGGCCGAATCGCTTATTTGGGGCGCGCTCATGAGGTCGTGGGTGTCGCCACGGACAGCTGTGGGGGCCAGGCGACACCATTGCGCTTATGTCCTCGGCGATCCTTGCGCGAGTTGGCGAATCGGGCGCTTCGGGGCGGATGCAGTACGCAAAAGGTTGACGGTTGTCACACCCCCGGGGGGGCCGAAGGGCGCCCGGCCGCAGGGCGCCGGACAGGCGGCGCGGGCCACCCCGGGTCGCTCGGACTAGGGGTCCGCGGCCTTGAACCAGGGGCGGGGGTCGACGGGCTTGCCGCCCTTGCGGATCTCGAAATAGAGCTCGGTGCGCCCGCTCCCGCCGCTGTCCCCGGCGGCCGCGATGGCCTCGCCCGCTGCGACGTGCTCGCCGGCCCCCTTGTAGAGCCGCTCGTTGTGGCCGTAGAGGCTCAGGTATCCGTCGCCGTGATCGACGATGGCGAGCAATCCCAGGCCCGGGAGCCAGTCGGCGTAGATCACCCGGCCCTCGCACACCGCCTTCACCGGCGCGCCGCGCTCGGTCGCCACCAGCACCCCGTCCCAGCGCACCCCGCCGGCACGAGAATCGCCGAAGCGCGCCACCAGATGCCCGCTCACCGGCCAGGCGAGCTTGCCGCGCAGCCGCCCGAAGGCATCGTTGGTATCGAGCGGGAAGCGCTCCATCGCGGCGCGCAACTCGCGCAGCAGCTGCTCGAGCCCCGCCTGCTGGCTGCGCAGCCGCTCGAGATTCTGCGCGCGGGTGCGTGACTCGGCCTCGAGCCCCGCGAGCACCTGCGAGCGCTGGGCGCGCGCCTGTTCGAGGTGAGCGAGCTCGGCGCGCTGCTGCTGCTCGAGCCGGGCCAGCTCGGCATCCTCGGCGTCGACCTCGGCGGTGAGCTCGGCGATGCGCTGCACGTCGTCCTCGATCAGCTTGATCTGTCCGGCACGCGCCCGGCCGAAGTAGCCGTAGTAGACGAACATGCGCCCGGCGAGCGCCGGATCCTCCTGGTTGAGGAGCAGCTTCAGCGGCTCCTGGCGGCCGATGGTGTAGGCGGCGCGCATCTGACCGGCAAGATCGGCGCGATTTTTATCGAGCTGCGCCTGGCGCTCGCGCTGCTCCGCGGCGAGCGCGGCGCGGCGCGCGGCGTGCTCGGCCCGGTGGCGCTTCAGGTCACCGAGGCTCTCCCGGGCATGGCCCACCGAGAGCTCGGCGCTCTTCAGGTCCCGCGTCAGACGGTCGCGCTCGATCTGGGCGTCGCTCACCGCCCGGGTGACACGCTCGATCTCGGACTTGACCGCCTTGAGCTCCTCTTCGGCCTTTTTGGCGTCCGCCTCAGGCTTGGGGCCGGCGGCCGCGGCGGCCAGTCCCGCGGCGAGGATGAGTAAGGCGGCAGCGAGGGACCGGACGGCCGAGCGGGGGGCGCCGGGGCAGACCGGGGCGAAAGGCTGGGGCGCGCGGGCGGGGGCGCTATAATGCGCGGCCTTTTTTGCCGTCAGTCCGTGTCCTCGCCCCATGGATCGCCTGCTCGAATTCGTCACCGTTCACTACTGGTTAGCCACCGGCACCGCCTTCGCCGTGGCGCTGATAGTTGTATACGAGATGCGGGCGCGGGCGGAAAGCCAATTTTCGGTATCGCCGCAGGAGCTGATCCGGCTGATGAACCAGGGGGCCCTGGTGCTCGACCTGCGGCCGCAGGACCAGTTCGCGGCCGGGCACCTCGCGGGCGCGCGGCAGATGAGCGGCGAGGCACTGCTCGCCGCCGGCGATACGCTGAAGAGGCACAAGGAAAAGACCGTGGTCGTCTACGACGATACCGGCTCGCTCGCCGCCTCGGCGGCCCGCCAGCTCGCGGCGCAGGGCTTCAGCCGCGCCTTCACGCTGCGCGGGGGGCTCGCCGCGTGGCGCGCGGACAACCTGCCCCTGTCGCGGGCCTGAAGCTGAATGCGCGCCCCGTGAGCCCGCCTGAGGTCCTCATGTATACGACCGACTGGTGCCCGTATTGCGCCCGCGCACGCAGACTGCTCGAGTCGAAGGGCGTCGTGTTCACCGAGATCGACGTGGACGCGATACCCGGGGCGCGGAGTGAAATGATGGCGCGCGGCGGCGGCGAGACCGTCCCGCAGGTCTTCATCGCGGGCAAGCCCGTGGGCGGATGCGATGAGCTGCATGCACTCGATGCAACCGGGTGCCTCGATCCCCTGTTGAGAAACGGAGCCTGAAATGGTGAATGAGACTGCCGGCGCGGCGCCGGCCAATGAAATGGTCGCGGACGCTCCGGTGCTCGCGCTGCAGACCGTGTACCTGAAGGACTGCTCGTACGAGGCGCCGAACGGCCCGCGCGTCGATGGCGCGTGGAATCCGCAGGTGAATCTCGATCTGCAGACGGGCACCACGCTCGTCTCGCCGGATCTGCGCGAGGTGGTGCTCACGGTGACGGTGTCGGCCAAGCAGAACGACGTCACGGTGTTCCTGGTCGAGGTGAAGCAGGCGGGACTGTTCCTGGTGCGCAATCTCGCCGAACCGGACCTGAAGCGCGCCGTCAGCACCGTCTGTCCCGGGGTGCTGTTTCCCTACGCCCGCAGCGCCGTGTCGCAGCTCGTGAGTGCGGGCGGCTTCCCGCAGTTCCTGCTGCCGCCGGTGAATTTCGACGCCTTGTATGCGGCCAACCAGGGGCAACAGCCGCCACCGGCGCAGACCAACTGAGGCCGGCTCGAAGCCGACCCGTGGCGCCCGTCCGAGCGCACCCATGACCGCACGCGCGCCGCAGGGTTCGGTCGCGGTCGTGGGCGCGGGCTCGTGGGGCACGGCGCTCGCCATCCAGTTCGCGCGCGGCGGGCGCACCGTGCGGCTGTGGGGTCGCGACGCCGAGCGTCTCGCTGCGATGGCGCGCGCGCGGCGCAACGAGCGCTATCTCCCGAGCGCGCCATTTCCGGATACGCTCGAAGTCCAGGCAAAGCTGCCGGCCGCGCTCGCGGCGGCGCGCGACGTGCTCGTCGTCGTGCCGAGCTCGGCGTTCCGGGACGTGCTCACGCAGCTCGCGCCGCACCTCGAGCCCAGCATGCAGGTGGCCTGGGCGACCAAGGGATTCGAGCAGTCGAGCGGCCTGCTGCCGCACGAGGTGGCGCGCGAGGTCTTAGGTCCCGAGCGGGGCATCGCGGTGCTCTCAGGTCCCACGTTCGCGCGCGAGGTCGGCGCGGGGCTGCCGACCGCCATGACGGTCGCCTCGCCCGACGCGGCCTACGCCGAAGCGCTCGCGCTCGAGCTGAGCTCCGCGAACTTCCGCGCCTACACCTCGACCGACATCGTCGGCGTCGAGATCGGCGGCGCGGTGAAAAACACGCTCGCGATCGGGGCCGGGCTCTCGGATGGCCTGGGCTTCGGCGCCAATACCCGCGTCGCGCTCATCACCCGGGGACTGAAGGAGATGACGCGCTTAGGGGTGGCGCTCGGGGCCGATGCGCGTACGTTCATGGGCCTCGCAGGGCTCGGCGACCTGGTGCTCACCTGCACCGACGATCAGTCGCGCAACCGGCGCTTTGGCCTGGCGCTCGCCGCGGGCGCAACTCCCGAAGCGGCGCTCGCCGAGATCGGCCAGTCGGTCGAGGGCTACGCCGCGGCGCGCGCCATCCGCACAGTCGCCGCCCGCACCGGGGTCGAGATGCCGATCTGCGATGCCGTGTACCGCGTGCTCCACGAGCGCATGCCGCCCAGGGATGCGGTGCGCGAGCTGATGAGCCGGCCGCTCAAGGCCGAAATCGCCTGAGCCTCGAGAGGACGACGCAGCCGCCGTGAAGCCACCGCGTGGCTCGTGTGTACTCGGGCTCGCACCGCACTCGGGATGGGCGGCGGTGGTGGTGATCGGCGGCACCGCGGGCAAGCCCCTGGTGCTGGCGCGCGAGCGGCTCGAGCTCGCCGACCCGAGCCTCGCGGGATCCAGGCAGCCCTACCATGCGATCGAGGGACTGCCGCTCGCCGTGGCGCGTGTGCGACTCGCCGAGCTCGAGGCTTGCGCAGCGCGGCTCGCCGCTGCGGCCATCCGCACGCTGGTGCAGACGGCGCGCGCCGCGGGCATCGAGCCCGTCGCCGCCGGAATTCTCGACTCCTCGGGACGCGAGCCTCCGACGCTCGAGGCGATCCTCGCCTCGCACGCGCTGATTCACACCGCCGACGGCAACCATTTTCGCGCTGCGCTCGCCGCCGCGTGTGCCCGGCAGAAGCTCCCCTGCGCGCGCATCCGGCAGCGCGACCTGGCGGCGCAGGCCGGGCGGACCCTCAGGCGCACACCCGAGGAGCTCAGCGCGGCGGTGGCGCAGCTCGGGCGCGATGTGGGCTCGCCGTGGGGCGCCGACCAGAAGGGGGCGGCGCTCATTGCCTGGCTGCTGCTCGCGCGCGGGATCTGAAGACTCGAGGCGCGGCGCCTCAGGACGAGGGTTTCTGCACCGGGGCCGCAGCCCCCGCGGCGGCGCCGGGTGAGTGCGCGAGCAGCCACTGCTCCGCCCCGTCGATCGTGCGGAACACGCGCACCGGGATCCCGCGGTTGACCGCCACGTCCTCGGCGAAGCGCATCACCCCGCCCTCGGCGTTCATGTCGACGAACGCGAGCGCTTCGAGCATGCCGTGGTAGCGCTTGGCGCCCGCCGTCACGATGGTGAACACCTCCATGGTGCCGAGGCGCGGCCCGTCGAGGTGCTCCTCGATCAGGACCCGGAAGCAGCGCCGCGCCGCGCATTCCTGCATCACTTCCTGCATGTAGCGGGTCACGTTCTCGGTGGTGTTGCGCCCGCTGACGATGAAATGCAGATAGCCCGGCTTCTGCTCGACCTTCAGCTCGTATGCCACCCTCATCCTCCGTGACGCTCGAGTCTATGCGGCCTCGAGTGCCGCCGCCAAGGAAACGCCGCGTCACCGCAGATGCGGCTCGACCTCCCCCGCCCCAGCGTCGGCCGCCACCTGCGCTGTCCAGCGCGCAATCTCCGCGATCGAGGCAGCCGGCGCGTCCAGGTGGCCGGAGTCCGGCTCGTAGAGCCGGGTGAGCGGGTGCCGGGGGAGTGCCGCGAACATCGCCCGCTTGGCGTTCTGCAGCGGCGGGTAGTCGCCGCCCGGAACGATGAAGAGCACCGGCACCCCGGGGTTCATGTTTCTCACGGCCACGGGCTCATTCATCGCTCCCTCGGGGTCGAACCAGCTCAGGTAGTTGGCCGCGCTGCAGCTCACGCGGTAGGTGCCTCTCGAGCCCTCGAAGTCGAGAAATCCCGTCCGCTCGTCTGCCTTGCCGGCGGCGATCAGCTCGCGAGCGTGTGTGACGGAGCCGCCGAGCTTCTCGCGGTAGCTTGGGCTGGCGGCGTTGCCGCCGGGGGCAATGGCGATGATCCCATCGACCGCATGGCGGCCGCCGAAGTACAGCGCGAAGAGGCCCCCCTGGCTGTGGCCGGCGACAAAAAGACGCTGCGCGCCCTGGGTGCGCAGCGCCTCGAGCGCCGCGGCTACCTCGGACTCCGCGGCGGCGACGCTGGCATCGTAGCTGCGACGCCCCGACCAGGGCATCTCGAGGTTCGCGACCAGGTAGCCCCGCTCCTCGAGTCCGCTTGCCAGCTCCGCGACGTGCGCCCCGGGCGAGCCGCCCTTGCCATGCATGACGACGACGCCGATGCGCGCGGGCGCCGTTTGTGCCGTGGCGGGCCCGACGAGTGCCGCGGCAGTCGCGAGAATCAGCAGTCGAGCTCCCAGCCTCATGACGGTCCGCGCAGCGCGCGGCGGAAGTAGACCACGCGCTCGGTTTCCTCAAAGCCGAGCGCGCGGTGAGCGGCGTGCGCCGCCGCATTGTCGAGCAGCGAGTCGGAGGCGAGCTCGCGGCACCCCTCACGCAGGGCCCACTCGATGACCGACTCGACCAGCGACCGCGCGATTCCCTGGCGCCGTGCCTGCGGCACGACGTACAGGCCCTCGAGGAACGCGACCGGCGAGCTCGTGGCGCCGTTCACGTAGTCGACACGCCTCGAGGCTTCCACGAAGCCGAGTGCGAGACCGGTCGCGCCCACCGCGAGGCGCACGTGGTGGCCGCGCGCGAGTGTGTCGGCCATGCCGAGGAGATGCTCGGCTTGCGGGCCATCCGGCCAGAGAGCCCGTCGCAGGGCGAGCCAGGCCCGATCACCGGGGCCCTGCGGCGGCGTGATCTGCGCGGGGCCTGTCGGGGGCGATGCCTCACCCATGACGGCGGCTCTCACGCTCCAGGAATGACGCGGCGAGGCGCAGCACCTCCTCGCGCCTCTCGCGGTGGGGCACGTGGCCGCAATCCCCGAGAATCGCGATCTCGGACGGACCCGCAACCCCGCGCGCGATGCGGTGAGGAAACTCCGCCGACCCATACTCGTCCCGATCGCCGTGAATCGCCAGCACGGGGCAGCGAATCCGGGCCAGTTGCTCATCGAGGCTCCACCAGCGGAACGACGGCGAGAGCCAGACCTCCGACCAGGCCTCCAGGACCCAGCGCGCCTTCTCGCCATGCCAGCGAGTGAGCCTGGCGAACTGCTCGGGAAGCTCGAACTCAGCTTTGGCGGCGCGGATCCCGGCCAGAGTGCGTGACTCCACGAAAGCCTGCGCGGCCTCCGTAATGACAGCCTCGCACGCCCCGGGCTGCGCGGCGGCAATCGCGAGCGCCATCGCTCCGCCCACACTGTGACCCAGGAGCGAGAAGCGCGCGAGGCCGAGGGCGCGCTGCAAGGCCGGAAAGAACCTCGCGGCCTCGTCGGTCACGAAATTCACGGACGGCCTCTCCGAGCGCGACGTGGATTGCCCGAAGCCCAGCCGGTCGTAAGCGATGACCTCCCGGGTGGTGGCGCGCGCCAGTGCGTCCGGGAAGTCGCGCCACTGCTCCACGGACCCTAGGGAGTCATGCAGCAGGACGACGGGTGAGCGCTCGCCGGGCGCGGGGATCCAGCGGCGGACGAAAACGCTTCCGCCCGGAACCGCGACCCGCGAATCACGCACCTCGGGATTCATGGGAGAACGGCCCGCGCATCACCGGAGCCGCGACCGCTGAGGCGGCGCGTCCACTTCGCCGGCCGGTCGGTCGACCCTAGCCGACGCCCTCGACGATGCGCAGGTCACGATCGACGGCGTTCCCCAGCGCGCGCAGCGCCTCCTGATACGCGGGGCTGTCATGCGCGGCAATGGCCTGCGCCACGCCGTCGAACTCGATGAGGACGGTGCGCTGCTCGAGCCCACCCTCATAGACTCGCGCGGGCATTCCGCGCACCAGGAAGCGGCCGCCGGCCGCCTGCAGCGCAGGCAAAGCGAGCTTGGCGTAGGCCGCGAGCGCCTGCGGGTCACGCACCGAGCGGTACACGGTGATCCAGTATGCCTTGGCCATGAGAGCTGCCTCCGTTACTGGGCGGGCTCGTCAGCCGGGGGACATTCGGCCTGATGACACTCGGCCGCGCTCGCCTCGAGCTGCGCGGCCGAGATGCTCGACAACACGGATACGAAGAACCCGACGCTGAGTCCGAGCATGATCACGATCACCTGGCGCATCTGATAATCCCAGTCGCGGCTGTCGAGGAACGCCGCGACGGCCGCCAGCAGGTAGACGTATCCGACTACCGCGACCGGAATCAGCGCCAGCAGGAGAACCGATTTGAAGTGGCCGGCGAACGGCGGGCGCATCAGCGCGAACCAGCCGATCTCTGCAACGAGGAGCGCCCCGAACCAGAGGCGCCACCGGCGAAGTGCCGGAGTTTTTGGAGCGAATAGCATAGCTTGGCCTGATCCTCGTTTCGGTCTTCAGTCGAAGCTTACTGCGCGCGCGGCTCGGCCGCTCGCCAGCAGGGGACGCTGCGATGCCGGCGGCGCCCGGCAGCATCCGGCTGTCAGGGACTGCTGCTCGGCACTTGAACCCCGTCTTCCGTGAAGAAGATGTACCCCCGCGGAGCGCCCAGCAGCCGGTGCCACCAGTGCAGCAGGCCAATGCGGCTGATGGTCAGACGAGGCGCATCACCGAGATTGCGGCCTGCATGGGCGCTCGCAGCCCAGTCGGAGCGCACCAGCTCCACGGCGCGCTCCTCGGCTTCCACGGGATGCCTGGCCCGAAGCTGCACCAGACGCAGGAAGCCGATGGCGACCGAGTCGGCGATCGGCAAGGCAATGCCGCGCCCCTGAACTGTCACCTCGTATCTCGGCACATGCAGTCTGCTCAGCGGCTGAAGCCATGCCAGGGCTGGAAGATCTCCGCACCGAATCCCGCGAGCATCTCTCGCGCCTTCGGCCCGGGATCGCCATAGACCTCGAAGCCGGTCACCTTCGAGGTCTGCAGGAGCTGGGGAACGAGCTCCCTGATCACCGGACCGGTCAGGTGCGCGTACGCGGCGTTCGCGTCCGTGTAGGTCTCGACGAGACGGCACCGCTTGCGATCGGCGCTGAGGTACCAGGCGTAGGCCAGGGTGCCCGGCTCGCTCTGACTGCCCGCGGACATCGTCTGCGCAATGCGCTCGAACTCACCGAGCTTGCCGTCGTGAATCGCGAGATCCACGGCCAGCCTGACTATGGCGTTGCTCATGATACTCATCCCCCCCTGCGCTAGTATTTGACCGGACTGCGCTCGTCGGCGAGCGGGCGCGGCTGCAGCCAGATCCGCCGCTGGGCGAAGTCAGCGACGATGATGAATCGCCGCAGGACCCTGACGCCGAGATTCAGATCCCCGGCATTATCCATCGGGTCCACCGCAGCTTCGACGTCCCTGAGCGTCGAGTCGGCAATTTCCAGCGTTGCGAGGCGGATGAGCTCGCGCTCTATCTCGCCGCCGATGCCGCCGCCCCGCTGCGTCGCGACGATGCGCCCCGGGCTCAGCAGTCCGCGGCGTTCGGCGAAGGCCTTGCCGATGAGGACGTCACCGCCGTTCCCGAGATCGATATCGGCGGCCGCAGTGATCCCTTCCACGCGCACCGGAATCGATTCGATCCCCGCATGGCCCGTGAGCGCCAGCTCCATTCCCTTCACCGGCGAGCGGCGATCCAGGACGTGAATCGACCCGCCGTCGATATCGATACGCAGCCGCGCGGCATCGAAGAGCTCGCGGCCCAGAATGAACCTGACCGGCGAGCCCACCAGGCGACGCGATACATCGCTCAGATCGACAACCGCCACCGTCAGATCAGGCATGCTCACGGAGGCCGCGCGCACCGACACGCGCGCGAACCGCGCTGGCTGCTGTCCGCCGGAGCCGCGGGCCGTCGCCTCTCCGGAGACCGGCAGCTTCAGCTCGCTCGCGAATGAGGGATCGATCAGGCTGCTTTCCGCCGCCGAGTCCAACAGCGCGTCGGTCTTCTTTCCGTTCACCTCGACCGCAAGAAACAACCGCTCTCCCCGAACCGACAGGGCGGCGGGAGCTTCGGCCGCAGCCGCGGCGGCCAGCGCCAGGCCCAGGAGTCCCGTGAGCCAGGCGCGACCGCTCATGGCGCGTCTCCTTCGAGGATGGACGCCATCGCTAGCGCACGAGCTGCTTGAACATGACCAGGGCATCGACGTAGCCCAGCTCCTGATGGTTGAAGGCGCCGGGGAGCCGGCCGACCACCGTAAATCCGAGCCGCTCCCAGAGCCTGATCGCACGCAGGTTCGTGGAAACGACGAAGTTGAACTGCATCGCCCTGAATCCCATGGCCAACGCCTGTGCCTGCGAGTGCTCGCACATCAGCGAGGCGATGCCCCTTCCCTGCGCCTCCGGAGCCACGACGTAGCCGCAGTTGCAGACGTGAGCGCCCAGCCCCGGCTGGTTGGCCTTGATGAAGTAGCTGCCGAGGATCGCACCCTGCGGGTCGCATGCGACGAAGGTCTTCGCGGGTGCCTCGAGCCACACCCTGCGAATCTCCTCTGCCGTGCTCTGCGGCGAGAAGGCATAGGTGTCCCCGGCGCGGATGGTCGCCTCGAGCACTGGCCAGATTCTCGGCCAGTCCGACTCCCGGTACTCGCGAATCTCGAGAGCAGGACGCTGGAGGCGCGCGCCACCTGGCGATGGAGTTGTGAGCGCCACGGCGCAGCTACCGGACTCGCAGGGATCAACGCTGCGCTATCGACTTGTTGAGAGTCACGGCGGCGCGCACCAGACTCTTCAACGCCTCCTCGGCGATCGGCTCGCCCTCGTGGAAGTCGATGGCACGCCGTGTGTTCCCCGTAAGACTGGAGTTGAAGAGACGCGCAGGATCCTCAAGCTGCGCCCCTTTGGCGAAGGTCATCTTCACGGCACTCTTGTAAGTCTCGCCGGTACAGATCAATCCGTCGTGCGACCATACGGGAACACACCATTTCCACTCCTCGACGACTTCGGGGTCGGCTTCCATGACCAGGGTGCGGAGCCGGCTGAGCATCTTGCCGCGCCAATCGCCCAATTCCCTAATTCTGGCGTCTATCAGCAGAGAAGGAGACCTGGCTTTCGGCAACCCGCTCTTCTTCATGCTCGTCCTCCTCAGGCGCGCCCTGAGCGCGCTGATCGAGATCCGTGCAGGCCCGATGGCGATCACACCGCGTGCGACAACAGGCCTTCGGCTCGGTCGGTACCTGAACGATGTGAAACGTGAAGCTGAAGGATCGCTATGGGCACCCCCAGACCACGCGTCACGGTCCCCTCCAACGATTGTCGGGTGCCACCCTCAGGCTCTATCACCGATCCTGGCGATCAGAGCCTCGCTCCGGTGCGATAGACGTAATTCTGCAGCTCCTGAAGCTCGCGGCTGATGTTGCGCTGAACTCGGTGCGCAACGCGCATGATCGCACGCATCACCTTGTAAACCACCCGCGGCTCGGTCTCCACCAGCGTCTCGAAATCAGCGCGGCTCAAACAAAGCACCTTGGTCGGTCCCGAGGCGATGAGCGCGCCATAGCGCGGTTCGTCATCCATGAAAGACAGCTCGCCGATCAGGTCCCCGGGCTTGAGCGTGTGCAACACCGTACGGCCGTGCACGCTGTCCTTCACAACCTGCACCCGACCCTCGACCACCACATGGACTATCGGATCGCGGGCTCCCTCGGGCAAAAGCACCTCGCCGTCTGCAAGCGGTCTGAGGTGCACGAGTTGCGCCAGCACCGCGCATTCCGATGGCGCGAGCTCCGCTCCGAGCGGGCTCGACCGCAGGGCATCAATATCTGTGCTCATGTGCGTGACAGCAAGGGTGACGCGTCGCAGCGAATCAACAAGGAAAATTATATACCAG